>ERZ827471.210-NODE-210-length-61404-cov-5.258325_pt1 | contig 61404 bp, 56 predicted proteins | sample MGYA00519772_ERZ827471 | MGnify/ENA primary metagenome ERZ827471 (study PRJEB31778, sample SAMEA3449315) | human gut metagenome | biome: human gut; feature: human-associated habitat; material: faeces | place: United Kingdom | collected 2010/2012 ...
TGCCGAGCGATGCCCGCTTTTCGTCAAATAGCCAGAGCCACTATTTCTCCGGGAAGAACACCTCGAGCTTCTTTTCGTCCGAAGGCTTGCCCAGATACGAGCCGGCAACCATGAGAACCAGGGCAACCGTGATGCCGATCACAATCTGATGCAGCCCGAACAGTTTGAAGCCTATCGCCATGGTGAAGCAGTAGGCCAGCGTACCGCCTACCATAGATGCAATCGCGCCCGTCTTGTTGGCGCGTTTCCAGAACAAAGCGCCAACGAACACCCAGCAAAACGCCGTTTCCAGGCCGCCGAATGCGAACATGTTGATCTTCCAAATCACATCGGGCGGAGTGACGGCCAACACAAACACGATGACGCCGATGCCGAACGTGGCAATCTGACTGAAACGCGAGACGGTCTTGTCCTGCACTTCGACGCCCTTCTCCTCGGCGTGATGCAACCACAGGTCCTTGATGATCGCAGAAGAAGAAGCAATCAGCAGCGAAGAGACCGTCGAGATGGATGCGGCAATAGGGCCGATAATCGCGATGCCCGCAAGCCACGGAGGCAGCGTCTGCGCAATGGCAATGGGGATGATGTTGTCGACGCTTCCGCCGTACGCAGCAAGGTCATCGGTCAACACGCCCGCAGCCAACGTGCCGAGCGCCGTTACGCCGATCATCATGGCGCCGATAATGACCGTGCCCCAAATCATAGCCTTATGCAAAGACTTCGTATCCTTGTAGCCCATGCAGCGAACAACCGACTGAGGCAGGCAGAACGTCAGCACGCCCACCAACAGCCACTGCGTGAAATACAGCGAGAGGGGCATGGCGCCGGCGGCAAAGGGCTCAAGCAGCTCGGGACGGTTCGCCTGGATGGTGTTCATAACGTTCTCGTAACCGCCGCCCGCGCTGAAAATGCCGCCGGCAAGCACGGCGATACCCACTAGCATGGCAATGCCGCACAGCGCATCGGTCACGGCAACGCCGCGAAAACCGCCGACCGCCGTGAAGATGATCACGGCCGCACCAAATAAAAACAGGCCCGTCACATACGAATAGCCGGTCACGGCCTCGAACAGCTTCGCGCCGCCGACGAACTGAGCAACCATGGTGGCAGCAAAGAACAATACCAGGATGAACGCCGCAGCAACCGCCAGGGCATTGGACTGGTAACGTTCGCGAATCACGTCAATGACCGTAACGGCACCAAGCTTGCGCGAAACAAGCGCCATCTTCTTGCCCATAATGCCGTAGAGCAAAAACAGCGTGACAACCTGCACCGTAGCCATGTACACCCAGCCGAAGCCGACATTCCACGCCTGGCCCGGCCCGCCCACGAACGAGCTTACCGACCCGTACGTAGCAATGGTAGTCATAGCAAGCACGAAGCCGCCCAGAGCACGGTCGCCAATGAAGTATTCTTTGACGAAGCCGCCCGTCGACGTGGCGCGCGCCTTCCTGCGAACCAACAAGGCAAGGCCCAAGGCCGCGAGAAGGAATACAAGCACAGGCACCAAGCCCGCAAGTCCAATAGCGTTAGTCACGGTTGGCACCCTCTTCCTCTTCATCGAGATCGAAATCGGCGAAGACGCGTTTTGCCAAGAACACCGCCACCGCAATGGCGAACACCCACGTACCCGCCGTACCTCCAATGATCCACACAGGCGTGCCGAACACCTTCACGTCAAGCCCGGCAAGTCCGAAGCCCGCAACGGCCCAGACCGCAATGCAGAGCGCAAGCGAAAGCACCGTGGCTTTTGCTTCCTTGTTCGCTTGAAGCATCTTCTGACGATAGGTCAGTTCGCCTTTCGACGAGGCCATGACCACTCCCTTCGTTTTTCAAACCAATCGCTTCACCTACGGCGCCGAGTCCCGAGTCCTTGTCGCCACAGGCGCCGTTTCTACGGCACGAAAATTGTATCGGCGCCACAAGAACGCGATGCTGACATCGCTCGACAAAAACGCGCTTTCGCATCTTGGCAATGCATACCACTCTTTACCTGGGGAAACGTTCGTAGCCGTTCTCCAGTCACTTTACTATTATTGCGGGGTTTTGCGGGGTGCTATACTCTGAAGAACGCCCGCCCTATCAATCGCCCAATTCATTCAACGAAGCACATACGCGCGACGCATCGAAGAAAGGTTCGCTATGCACTTGAAGAAAACGAAGAGAAACGGCCGCGTCTACCTTTCCATCGTGCAGAACTACCGCGAAAACGGCACCACCAAAACCCGCACAATCGAGACCATCGGATACGCCGACGCCTATGCCGGCGATTACGACGACCCCATCGCGCACTTCGAAGCGCGCGTGGCGATCATGAATGAAGAGCGGCGCGCAGGACAATCCGCAATCGAGTTCTCCTTTCCGCCCAATTGCACCATCGATGCAAACCGCACCGAATCCGCTCGTTGGGGCGTGGCCATAGCGCTGGCATACCTTGACGCAATCGAAGCAAAGCGCGGCATAGAACCCGTCGCGCGCAACGAGCAGCAAAGGGTGGTTTGCGAAAAAATCGAGCAAGAAGAACGCGTCAAACCCCCGCACAACGATTCGTCCATAGCTCGGCGCTCCTTCGAAATTTTCGCCGTCGAGCGTATGCTGCACGCCTCGCCCAAGCACGAAGCCTGGGAGCGAAGGGAGTCGTTTCCGCGCCCATGCGATTTCCCCATTGACGAAGCCTATCGCGCGCTTCCCCTAATTGCCCATGCCGACGGACGCATCGCTCGGTCGATGAGGATGGCGTACGAGCGCATCCGTCCGGGCCATGCGCCGCTCGAATGCGCGCACGTGGTATTGGGCACCTTCGCCTTCGACGACACCGACGACGTCGATTCGGCCGGAAACCGCAACGCTGAAAGCCGTATGGCCGTATGCCTTGCCATGGTGCTCGACGAAGACGGCATGCCCGCCGGCTACCGCCTGCTCGAGGCGGACCCTGATGAACACGCCGTACGCTCGCTAGTCAACGATATAAAGAAGAGCACAGGAGCACGCCGCGTGGTAATGGTGGCAGGACGGCTGTCCCGTGCCGAGGCGATCATGAAGATGCTCGCCGCTCAAGAAGACGGATTCATCATGCATCGACCCCTCGAAACCGCCGTTGAGGATATGCGGCATTGGGTCGTAGACGACCAGGGCTACACTACAAGCCGTTCGGGCAACTACCGCATCAAGTCGCGCGTGCGGGCTACAACAGTAAAAGCCCCCGACACGTCGGACGGAAAAGAGCCCGCACATGCCGCCAGGCACGTTCATGTGCGCGACATTGTATTCTGGGGTCGCGATTACGCTTTACGTCGGCAAGGCGACCGAGCTGAAGCCGAAGCAACGACCCTGGATGGCTATGCGTGCATCGTGACAAGCGAGCTTAATCTCAAAGCCCCCGAGGTCTTTCACCTGTATCGCGAGCTCTGGCGCCTGGCCGAACCCTTTCAGGTCCTTGAATCCGACTTCTCCCCCTCGCCCTACCCCACGCCGCTTAGCGAGCACATGCGCGCCCACTTCGCCATTTGCTATGCGGCCTTTTTCGCCATGCGCCTTATGAGAAGCGACCTGCACTGGCGCTACAACGCTGCCCAAGTGGCAGACTCCCTTATACGAATGGAAGGAGGGTATTTGGCGGAAAACTGGTTTTTGTTCGGATACCGCAGCCCCGTAAGCGACGCCATAGAGCAGGCCGCAGGTGTAGATGCTGCGCGGCGCCTGCGCACACGGCAAGACATTCGCAAGGGTATAGCGCAGGCGCGCGCTCATATTAGAGAAAAGAGACTCGCAGAACAGACCGGCAAAGCAGAGAAACCAAGCAGTTCCTAACCTGCTATTTTCCGTCAGACTTTTCCATGCATGAAAAAACGCCGCACCCTATGAGGATGCGGCGCTGCTATTCACCTTGAAAGAATGCGGCCCTAAAGACCCAGAGCCTTTTTCAAGGAAGACACGCGACGACGAGAAACGGGAATCTTCTCCTCTACGCCATTCAGGGTAAGAAGAAGCGTTCCGCCCGTAACGGGCTCGACTTCTTCGACCATGGCCAAATTGACCAAGTAACCGCGATGAACGCGGAAGAACCCATGGCCATCAAGACGCTTTTCAAGCTGAGCCAACGAAACCGTGGAGAAATAGCGATCGGAGTCGGTCTGCAGATATGCATAATCATCGCGCGCCATAACGTAGCGAATGCTGTCGATGGCGATGAGAATCTTCTTGCCGCCTTTCTCGACTGGAATGCGCTCAGACTGGGTTGCCTTCACGTGCAAGGTCACGTACTCGACAGCGCGATTGACAGCTTGATGCAGGCGATCGATTTCAACAGGCTTCACCAGATAATCGACGGCGTTCACCTTGAAGCCTTCAAGGGCATGCTCGCTATACGCAGTCACGAAGATGACCGCGGGGGGATTTTTCAAACGTTGCAGAGCGTCGGCGAACTGGATGCCCGTAACCTCAGGCATGCTCACGTCGAGAAACAGCACATCGACGGGATAGCTCTGCATTTTTTCGATGGCCTCGCGCACGCTTGCCGCCTCAGCCAAGACTTCAACCCCGCCGACTTCCCCTAAAAGGTAGCGCAGCTCGGAGCGAGCGGGGGCTTCGTCGTCTACGATAATTGCATTAAGCAAAACATCCTCCATCACCCTCAGCAAGCAAAAGCTTGCCAAACACTGTTCCTGCATATTAGCCGAAAACATATGCCCCGTGAATAGTTTGGGCAGGAATGAGACAGGATGGGCATCATTGGATGACAAGTTATTGGTTTTATATGATGAAAAAACCGTTTACCGACGTTATTATACCGCTTGTTTCACGCGCCCTACCGTCCGCCGAAAGGCGATACAAACGAAAAAGCACCCGCCATACCGAAATCGAGCCGACTGCCGTTCTTGAACAAAAGAAGCGAGAGGCGACTCGAAAGCATGCGCGGGCGCTTTTCTCACGGCAGGCGATCCTGCTCGCGTTCAAGCGTTAGTCGTCAAGAAGAGCATCTTTCAAAAACATCGTGACGCATGTGCCGTTGCCGGGAAGCGACTCCACCTCCATGCACGACTCGGTGCCGTAATAGCCCGTAAGGCGCTCGCTGATATTCTTCATGGCTATGCCCAGGCCCTTCGACGCCTCGGGGCTCAAGAGCTTGCGCTGCTGTTCCGCATCCATGCCAATTCCGTCATCTGCGACAGAAATGTACACATCGTCGCCCTCGCTTCGTGCCGTTACCTTAATCGTGAGCTTGCCTTCTTGCGGCATAGCGTGGCGCACCGCATTCTCCACCAGGGGTTGCACCATGAATGCAGGAACCATCAAGTCTTCCAAGCCGGGTTCAACCTCTACATCCATGAAGAGGCGCTCTTCCCCGAAACGAGCTATCTCGAACGTGAAGTAGCGCATGGTCTGGTCCACTTCGCGCATCAGCTCTACCAGGTCCTCCGAGTTCTCAAGCGTACGGCGATAGAAAATCGCGAATTCCCTCAGAAGCATACGAGCGCGCTCGGGATCGGTGCGCACGAGGGAAGCGATGGTGTTTATGGTGTTGAACAAAAAGTGCGGATTAATCTGGGATTGAAGAGCCTTGAGCTCCATAGTGGTAGCAAGCTTCGTTTGCTGTTCAAGCTCGACAGCGGCAATCTGGGTCGACATGAGCTCCCCAAGGCCTTCGGCCAAAGCAACCTGGGTTTCGGTGATATCGCTCGGGTGGCGATAATAGAATTTCAACGTGCCAATAATAGCCTCGCCGCGGCGAAGAGGCACGATGATGCCAGCACGCAGATGCTTGACCGAATCGGGAAATCCTATTTCGCTCGGAGAGTGAAGCACGCGAATCTGCCCGTCCTCAAGCGTCGCATGCGTCGCCTTCGTGCGAATGGAAGAACCAGCCGCACTCGATTCCTCCCCCGCACCGGCGTAACCGAGGATATGGTCTTTGTCGGTGATCGCCACAGCATGGGCACCCGTAGCCGGAAGCAGCAGCTTGCATACCTTCTGAGCCGTATCGACGCTCAACCCCTCCTGAAAGCACGCAAGCGTTTCGGAAGCAATCTTCAAAATGGTATCCGACTGGCGCGCGCGCACGCTGTCGGGATTCAGGTGGAGATATATCAGAAGCGCTACGCAAACCGTGAACGTCACGCCCGCGAACACGTTCATGTCGCCGAAAGAATCGGGCTTTGCAGTAGCAATCACAATTGCCGCAGCCGACACGGTAGCCGCTGCGAACAAAACCAGGTCGAGCAATTTCGCATAATTGCCTTTTACGCCCAAAATATTCATGGAAACCCCCTTCTAGCCGATGAGGCCAAATTCGTTTGCCACCAGCACAAGAGCCATGACAAGAAGAAAACCGGCGAAAATGAAGCGCAACGTGCGTTCGGGAACTTTTTTCACCATGCTCGCCCCCACGAAAGCACCAGGAATGCTACCCGCCGCCATCGCGATACCGAGCAGAAAATGAATATTACCAAGGAAGGCCTGCTCGATGGTCCCTGGAATCGAAAGTATGCATACGGCAATCAAGGACGTTCCCGATGCCAAGCGCATAGGGATGGAGAGCAAGGCCATAAAGAGCGGAACCATGATAAAACCTCCGCCCACGCCGACGTAGCCGCTCAAAAGACCGGCAACAACACCGATGAGCGCGACCTTCGCGCAATACGCAGGCGTAAGCCTGATGGCGGGGAGGCCCTCTTGCCGACCCTGCGTTTCGGGGGATTCTTTCTTTTCCCCCCGTTCTCCCTTTTTGGGAGCCACCAGGGCCTTCCGGAACATAGTGATGGAAGAATAGGCAATAACCAGGGCCGTTGCCCCCATGATGGCCCAACCCGGTGACTTCGTTGCCGCCCATACCCCAACGGGCGAAAGGCAGGCTCCGGCCAGCCCGCACAGCAGACCGACACGAGGCAGGCTTGTTTTGTTACGCGCATGCTTCACCAGCCCCGATACGGACGTGGGGATGATGGTGAACAACGATGTTGCCGTAGCCTGAATGGGGTCAAGGCCGAACGCCAGGCGAAAAAGCGGAACCATGATGGTGCCGCCGCCAATGCCCAAAAGCCCAGAAAGAAGACCGACTACGATGCCGACGAACGCGGCGATAATGAACATGGTCATACGCGCTACTCTCCCGCACCAAGATTCAATCGAATCTCCGTCGTTTCGCCCGGGCTAATGCTTCCTGCATCGTGGCGCATCTGCTCCATGCGCTGCTGCTCCTGATTGCTTGACTGAAGCAGAATACCCTGCATGATTACATCGTTTTCGAAACGAGACATAATGGCCGGCCACTTGAATTGGAATTCGAAATACTTCGAGCAGTGGGTTTCGGCATATTTCGCCGCTTCGCCCGTTGCCGATTTGGCGGCCTGACGATAACCCCGGCCATCCGGTCGGCCGATAGAGCGCAACAACGCCGTACGCCTGATCCGCTTCGTTATGTTCGATTCCAAAAACGGTCCCGGATAGGGCTGAAGCGACTGTGGCTTGATTTGCAGAAGGTCAATCTGCGTGCGCGCATATTCGATCTTGCGATACTCGTAGAGCCAACGAAAGATATCCTGGCGAAAACGCAAGCCTTCACGCGGCGTTGCAGGAGGAAGATGGCGCATCGCCCATTGATTGTCGAACCAGATATCGCTGCCGTACATACGAAGATCGAGCATGTAGTCGAGATCTTCGCCGCGAGCAATCCAAGGATCGAAGGAAACGCGCCGAAATGCCTCTTTATGCAGAGCGAGGCAACCGCCGCAAACATGATTTGACCGGGAGAGGCGCGGGCCCGCCATGGCCTTGGCAATCCAGGCGTTGAAGGCCTTGCCCTGCTGCCAGAAATGGTCATACCACTTCGTCGGCTTGTTGGAAAGGAAGCTGCCCTCTTCGTTGAGGTAATACCCCGTCTTTGCCAAAATGGGCACGCCTCGACGAGTCAGCTTCCCAAGACCGTACATGGCCTTTTCGAGGAACGCCTCGTCCTCCACCACGGAGTCGTCATCGAGAAAAACGGCGGCGTCGAAGTCGAGCATGTTGGCAACCAGAAGACCGAGATTCCTTACCGCGCCATAGCCGGAAAGGCCTATCTCGTTGCGGACGGGAACGCCCAGCTGCTCCATGCGCTGCCTAATCAGCGCCAACTCGGGAGCACCGACAACCGTAATGCTCAGGTCGGAAAAATACTCGGCGATCGACCTCGCCTTGCTTGCCGCCTGGTTCTCGATGGACGGCTCAGCCGCAACAAGGATGACAATATGACCCAGACCTCGAACCTTCCTCAGCGAATCAAGACAGCGAGGAAGCTCGCCTTGGGAAGAAAGGGACGTGGTGTGATCGTAGGTAGAAGTGACTTGACCCACTTCGGCATGACGGCGCGCCGAGATAAAGACAGGAATCAAAATGACAGGGTTCATACGTTCCCTTCTATAACGGGTATCCGGCGCAGCGAACGCGTTCTTGGACGCCCTCCGACATTGCCTTCCCATTCTACCCCTTCGGTCATATCCAGCCTAAAAAACCGTCGAAGAGACGAAGAACGCGCAAGCTTGCCGCATCAAACGCTCGTTCGCAAATTCTCCCAGGTGACACTTCGCTGTTTTAGAATTCGCAACGCCTGGGAAAACTGCGACGCGAAGACCATCGGCGAGTGCCGGCGCAAAAAAAACCCGCGCCGTTGGGGAGCGCGGGTAAAGTCCAGGACCGTTTTCGGGCCCGCCAGAGAACGAATCCCGAAGAGATGCTCAAATCCATCGAGAAACGAAGCCCCCGAAGAAACGATTCAACCCCATCGAGAAACAGATTCTTAAGAAAGATGCTTGAAGATGTTCGCCTTGCCGAGAGCCTTCAGAAGCGGCATACCCAAGACGTAGACCACGACGGCCTCGCCTATACCCGTGGCAACAAGGCCGAACAGATACATGGGAATGTATGCACCGTCAAGGCTGATCGTGGTGAAGGGGATGGTGTAGAAACCCAGACCCTGAAGAAGAATGGGCAGATAAGCAGGAACGATGACGGCGTTGGCGATCACGGGGCCGAGGAGCGCAATAGCCGGACGCGAAGCGAATTTGCGACACCATAGCGCACCGACCAGTGTGGCGAGAGAGCCGAACACTACATCGAGCAAACCGAGCGCACCCGTACCCGCAATGACCATGTTGGCAACATTCGCCACGATGCATCCGATCGTGAGCCCCGGGACAGCGGCAGGGGTCAAAACGGCAAGAACAACGAGCGCTTCGGAAATGCGAAACTGAACCGGCCCCCATGCAAGACCCTGCAAGAGCACGAGCGCAGCAAGCGTGCACGCTGCATACACTGCGGCGATCATCCCCGCCTCGGCAACGTAAGACACGCGCGCCGAAGACGCGCCTTTAACGGCAGCTTTTTCCATGTGATTCTCCTTTGTTCCGCGCGCGGAAAGAAACCGCACGGGCTATGGGCAACGAATAAGCAGGCGAAGCACAGGGCCCAACGATGCACCTCGCGAATGCGCAGTATACCAGATGGGCGCCCAAAGGGCCAAAAAGCAAACGGCCTCGGAGCGTATGCCCCGAGGCCGTTTTCGAGCGTTTCGATAGGAGCTATTCCGCCTGATCGGCTTTTTTCGCCGCTTCGCGCTCAGCCTTCAACTGAGCAATAGGCTTGGAAGCGTCTTCGCGCTCTTTCGCCTTCGCCGCCTCTTCTTCAGCCTGCTTCCGAGCCTCTTCCGCGGAAGGCTGGGGCTCCTCTTTCTTCTTGCCGAAGAATCGCCTCGGGCGCGCCTTCTTCTTTTCCTCTCGAGCCGCTTCCTTCTCGGCAGCGCGCTGATTGTTCGCATTGGTGACGAGGTGTTCCTTCACCTGCTTTGGATGCTTCTTCATCATTTCCATCTGGTATTCGCGACGGACCTTGCGAATCTTGGAGAAGTCAAGCCAGACGGCCGCGATAATGAAAGCATATGCGGGAATGATGCAGCCCCACGACGCCCAGACCGCGCCAGGGAACAGATTAGGCAAAACCATGCCGAGCACCGTCAAGACAATAGCGGCAATCAGGCAGAACCACCAGATGCGACGCAGTTTTTTATAGCGCTCGGTAGGAGGATTGTAGAACATGCGATCGAGTTCGGCCTGTTTCGCACGCTGTTGCTTCTTGATGGCCTTCTTCTCCTGGGGGGTGTGGCCGCTCGGCTTGATGTAGACGCTTGCCGCAGCTTTGCTCTTTGGCTTCATGGATGCAGCAGACTTCTTGGTCTGCCCCTTGACATCGCTCTGGTAGCGGTCGTTCATCGGGTTACGTTGAGACACTAGGATTCGTCCTTTCCAGGCGCTTAAGCGCATTTTTTTCGTAACAAGGAATAATGCCAAAGCAAGCAGCGCATCGCAAGTCTTAAGACCCGCCGTTTAGCCGTTGTAACCTGCAACAACCACGCATATCGCAGGCTCTTGCGCGCCAAGAAGGCGCATCGCCGCAGCACGAGGCGCCTTCAAGCCGCAGAGAGGCGCGGTTCGCACACTACCTGCGGCCTTTCTGCCTGTGACTCTGCCCCTTGCCTTTCTGCTCTTTTTCCTTCTGCGCCTTGATACGCTCGAAATCGTACAGGGGAATATGGATGGTGAAGCAGGCTCCTTCGCCTTTCTTGCCCTCGACCTGAATCCAGCCTCCGTGACGATCGACAATTTCTTTGACAACGGCCAGACCTACGCCAAGGCCGCCGCTTTGGCGCTGACGGCTCTCCTCGGCACGCCAGAATCGGTTGAAGACCATCTTGCATTCCTCGGGCGAAAGGCCGATGCCCGTATCTTTCACCGAAATGGAAGCCATGATGTCGCCCTTGCGAACTTTGACCGTGATTTTCCCAGGGGCGGGAGTGTAGCGCACCGCGTTCGAAATGAGATTGGCCGTGGCCTGCCTGAGCATATCGCGATCGCCGTACACCATAACCTCGTCTTCGGCATCGAACTCGAGAGTGAGACCGGCATCGTTGACGAACGCTTCGTGGGAGAGGGCCAAAGGCCTGATGAGCTCGCCGACGTTGATTACTTCCTCGTTCATAGGGGTAGAGCGACTCTCAAGGCGCGAAAGACGCAAGAGGGCATCAACAAGTCTTCCCAGCCTTCTCACCTCGAGATTTATGGTACCGAGACGCTCTTCGTTCGGCTCGAACACGCCGTCGACAATAGCCTCGACTGTGGATTGAATAGCCATAAGCGGCGTGCGCAGCTCATGGGCGACGTCCATCGTGAGCCTGCGCTCGAGCTGCTGGTTCTTCTCGACGCTTTCCGCCATGGCATCGAACGTCTTTCCCAATTCGGCGATTTCGTCATCGCCTTCGAGATTCGTACGCGCCGACAGGTCTCCTTCTTTGATGGCCGCAGCAGTACGCGTCATGCGGTTGATAGGATCAACCAGGCCGCGCGCGAACAAAAAGCCTATGCACGACGCAAGCAAAACCGAAAGTACGGCAGCAAAAGCCATGGCCTGGTAACTCTGGTTCCTGAACGTCTGGTCGGCTTTCGAAAGAAGAACCTCCGAGCCGTAAACCCACATATGGACCGACCCGACAACTTTGCCGTTGCTCAAGACGATAGACGACGTGGCCATCTTATCGTTGCCGTTCGGAGCAAAAGATTCTTCATTAAGAATATTGGGGCCAAAGCCGTCAGATGACCCGCTATTGGGAAGGGACGAATCGTAGACAACCTGACCCGTCTGCATGCTTGAAACCTGAATGCCCATGCCGGGCTGCAGCGCATGCGCCGACTGAGCAGGCTGGACATCATCGATTCCTATTGCCGGATACGTTCCTTCCCCTGCTTCGCGAATCTCCTTGATGGCGGTTTCGTGGTTCGCTTCATAGAGGCTCGCGACGCTTTTCGCCGTCGCGTCAGCAAGCTCTTGAACGTTCTCTCTCGTATACGCCTGGAAATGCTGCTCCCATACGTACGAAAGCACGCCCATGGCCACAACGACGGTCATCATGGCAACGAGCGCAAATGTGCATGTAACGCGCGTTGTGTACGAGCACTCGAACATCCTGTCGCGAACGCGCGCGAACGCGCCCTTATGCTCTTTGCTGGATTTCTCGGAAGAAGACACCATGGCGCAGACGCCACCTCCTCGCGATATGCGGCATCATCAAAACAAGGCTCGGCCCAAAGAGCCGAGCCTTGCCGTGTCCAATTCTAATATGGAACTACCCCTGCTGCTTCGTGGGATCTTCGAAACGATACCCGACGCCATGAACCGTATGCAGCCATTTCGGGCTGCGGGGATTGTCGCCGATCTTGGCGCGCAAGTTTTTGACGTGAGAGTCAATAGTGCGCTCGTAGCCTTCGAAATCGTAGCCGAGAACCTTCTCTACGAGCTCCATGCGCGTGTACACATGACCGGGATAGCGGGACAACGTGGTGAGCAGCTTGAACTCGCTTGCAGTAAGGTCGACCTCTTCGCCGTTGACCAGGACTTTATGACCCGAAACGTCAATCGTCAGCTCGCCGAATTCAAGCACTTCACGCTGGGGTTCGGAATCCACATGGGCGCGGCGAAGAAGAGCGCGCACGCGCGCAACCAGCTCGCGCGGAGAAAAAGGCTTGACGAGATAGTCGTCGGCACCGAGCTCGAGACCGATGATACGGTCCCCCACGTCGCCCTTCGCGGTCAGCATGATAATAGGCACGTCGGAGTTGTCGCGAATCGCGCGGCATACGTTCTCGCCCGGAACGCGAGGAAGCATAAGATCCAAGACGACCAGGTCAAAATGATGCCTGCCGAATTCTTCCAAGGCCTCCTGACCGTCTCCGACGGCGGTAACCCAATAATTGTCACGCTCAAGAAAGCCAGCGACGGCGTCGCGAATGGCTTTCTCGTCTTCTACAAGCAGGATGCGACGAGTTTCGTTACTCATAGTTAGCACTCCTCATACAGTCTCGGGGGCGTCCCTTGGCTTCCGTCTTCGACTTCGCCAAGCCCGGTTTGCGTTTATTGTAACGATTCGCAATGCCATGCACGCTTCCTGGTAACAAAATGACACAATAAGCGTCTATGGCTGAAAGAAAACCAACACCACGACGTACGCCCTCCACGCGCTCTCCTCACGTAAGGACAGCGCGTTCTGCTGGCGGCTCCTCGCCCTCGCGTGCACGCAGGGCTTCCGTCGGCATTTCCTCAAGCAGGGCTTCGAAGCATACCGTAGGCGGACGAGGCGGACGTGTTCGGGACACACGCCCCGCAAGCGTAGGCCTCGGCCCCTTGGCGAAAGGCGCCTCAAGCGCGGCGTTCAAAGCCAGCCACGCCGCAACCGCACGCGCGGCCAATGCCTCGCGCCCGAAAATGAGGCAGGCGCCAAACGCACTCAACGAACAGGTTCGCATTCCCCTGCCCGAAGGCAAGCACACCACGCTCACGCGCCGGCAGCTTCTCGTCGGTGCGGCCGGAATAGGCGCGCTTTTCGCCATAGGAGCTGGCGCGCAAGTGGCCACGACGGCAAAAGAAGCAAGCAGCACGGTTGCAACGCTCGAGGTGTCGGAGGACGCCGTCGTCTCTTTGAGCGACGAAGGCGCGCTTTCCGCCCTTGAAGGCGATGCGCCATTAACTCTGTCCGGAGAATACAAGCTTCCCTACGGGTCTTTGGTCTGGGCAAACTCGGATTCCTGCGCCGCATGCCTTCTTCCCACCGAAGGAGCGGACCCTCTTTGCCAAGGAGCCATCCTCAATCTGTCGGACGGAACGCTCACCACCGTCCTGGAAACGCCCGTCAGCACCGAGCGCGGGTTTGACATCTGCGATATACGCTGCAACGAGCATGGCGTCGTTTGGACCGAATCAAACTGTCTCTCGGGCGAATGGCGCATCTACCAGGCAAGCTCTTCAGGGGCGTCGATCGGGTCTCCCGTACTCGTGGAAACCGGAACGTCGGATTACGAAATACCGTATTTGTGCACCGCTGGCAATCGAGCCTTCTGGCAGGTCATGCCCGTATCTTCAGGTGCCGCAAGCGCCGAGGATTCCCTTCTGAAATCAGCCTCGTTCGGATCGTCGGATGTCCGCGAAGACTGGCGATCGAAGGGGCGCATGGGAACCGCCCCCTATTCCACCGGAGACGAAGTGGTCATAACGCCCCGCGTTGACACGACGGGCGTGTATTATCAGGTGACGCTTCTTGATGCCGATAGCGGATCAAAGAAAGACGAGCTCACGCTGCCCACCCCCATGAAACCTCTTGATGCGGGCTACGTGGATGGGCGGTTCACGTTCTCGTTCGACGCCTCCTACCAAGACCAGGGAGGACTCAGCGGAATCGGAACGTTCGCCCCCATCGATCGCGAAGGATCAACCGGGTCGGAATGGTTCTGCTTCGACCGAAACCCTACTGCGGCCCCCGCATGGTCCGGATCCTATTTCATGGTCAAGTCAACCCGCACGGTCAGCGGAATAGACTTTGCCACGCGAACCTATTTCACCCTGCCGTGCCCCGACGGATGCGACGACTACGGAGATTTCCTTGCATCCACGGGTACCCACGATGCTATTGTCACCTATCTTGGCATGCCCTCGGACGACGACGCCCATACGCTCGTGCGCGTCTGGAAAGCATAGCTTTCGCATACTCTGCGTCTGAGGGCGCTTAATCTTAGTTGCCCTGTGCCTGAGGAGCCTAGTCTTAGCATGCCCTGCGCTCGAGGGCACAAGCCTTAGCGTGCTCTGTGCCCGAAAACGCACAGCCCTAGCACACCCTGGCAGACAAAGGCTGAGGTCCTCTCGTGGTCAAAACAGGCGCATTTGGAGAACCTCAGACGCGCCAGATGACGGCCGTGGTCAAAATGGACCTATAGGGAGACAATTTGCAGCTCAAAACCAACGGTTTTCCAATGCGATGGGGCTTTTAACTCTCTTATATGATGCTTGCGACCGATAAACGGTATGTATTTCAATGCGAACGGTTTCTCCCTTCCTCCTAATGCATCCTTTTTGACCACGAATCGCAGTCTCCAGCTCTATCGTCTCCCGCCATACTTGCGGGCCCCGTTCGAAGCCTGCGGATTCAACTTTCCGCCCAGTCTCCAGCCTCCTTTTTCATGCACAACGCTTTTCGACTACGTAAGACCGCAGCGGACCGGTCGAGCCAAGCAGTGGGCTTTAGCCCCTGATACTTTTGACCAAAAAGTTTTCCACTTAGTATTAGGAATTTGTTAATAACTTTTTTCTCTTTTGACTCTTATTTAGGTATTTTATTCTTAAGTGTTAACTTTTATTTAATACTGAGGAATGGGAGCATTGCCACGGTACAAAAAACGAACGGTTGCCTTGGCACGGCTACGCGCATGTGAGCAAAAATCGATAGCACAAAAAACCGGGCCCGCACAATGTGCGGGACCCGGCTTTAAATGTCAGATATGTCGAAGAAAACACGGCTCAGCAGCGATAACACGAATACGTTCAAAACGCTATGCCGCCTTTGCCTCGTGATTAGAATTCGAGCTCCTTGAGCTTGCGAAACACTTCGTCCTTGTGACCAAGAAACGCCCAAGGGTCGAAAATTTCGTCAAGCTTTTCCTTAGAAAGGTTTGCTTCGGGGTCGGCCTCGAGGCGCTCTCGATACGTCGGGCCGTCAAGGGCATTCTGAATATCGTCCCATACCGCCATGGCGTTACGCTGTACGATCACATACGCGTCCTCGCGCGTAATACCCGTATCCACCAGGGCAAGAAGAACTTTGGACGAATAAATCAAACCGCGCGTACGGTTTATGTTGTGAATCATCCTCTCGGGATACAGCTGCAAGCCGTCAAGCATCCATTGCATCTTGCCGAACATGTAATCGAGCGCCGTGAAGCTGTCCGCAAGAACGACTCGCTCCGCGCCCGAATGGGAGATATCGCGCTCGAACCACAGGGCGACGTTGTCGAACCCCACCTGAGCATTCGCCTTCACAACGCGGGCGAGGCCGCATACGCGCTCGGCCGTGATGGGGTTGCGCTTATGCGGCATGGCAGAGCTGCCTTTCTGACCCTTTTTGAAAGGTTCCTCGGCTTCGATGACGTCGCTTTCCTGCATAAGGCGTACCTGGAGAGCGATACTTTCGAGCGTGGAGGCGGTCACAGCGAGGGCGGCAAGCACCTGAGCGTGACGGTCGCGAGCGAGCACCTGGGTAGAAAGAGGATCTGCAGCAAGCCCCATCTTCTCGCACACGTACTGCTCGACGAATGGATCGATGCTCGAATACGTGCCTACGGCGCCGGATATGGCCCCCGCCGCCGCAACCTCACGCGCCTGCAGCAAGCGGCCCTGCGCACGCTTGAGGGCCCATGCCCAACTGCCAAACTTCATGCCGAACGTCATAGGCTCTGCATGAATACCATGCGTTCTACCGACGCAGAGCGTGTCCTCGAACTCGAACGCGCGACGCTTGCAGGTCTCGCCAAGCGCTTTGACATCCTCGAGAATGATGTCGATAGCCTGGGTAATCTGATACGAAAGGGCCGTATCACCCAAATCAGACGAAGTCATGCCATAGTGAACCCAACGGCTCGGCTTTTCATCGCCCTCGGAGACCTCAGCATCGATGTATTCCGCCATGCACGTCAAAAACGCAATGACATCATGGTTCGTGACCGACTCAATCTCGTCAATGCGCTCGACTTTAAAATCGGCGTGGTCGCGAATCCAGGCGGCATCCTCTTTGGTTATGCCGCACTGCCCGAGCTCGGCCTGGGCCTCGCATGCCAGAATCTCTATTTCCTTCCAGATAGCGAACTTATTTTCCGGCTCCCATATCTTTCCCATAGCGGGACGAGTGTAACGAGGAATCATTTCTCCACCTTCCGTGATAAGTAAGTTTACAAATTAGCGAAAAGAGCTCGAACATCATCGACGACATCATGCTCTGCAACAACAACGGCCTTGTCCCCGGGATACAGAATGGCATCGACCGAAGCAATCTCGGCATCGCCGTCTTCACGACGATCGATTGCGGCAAGGAGAGCGCCCTCCGGCAGGGCTATCATATAGGCAGGGACGCCTTCTTCTGGGTCGAAATGCTTCATACGAGAAGGAATCCCCAGCTCGATGAGAACGATGTCGCCGCGAGAAAGGGCCGATACAACGCCTACGCTGCCCAAAAGAGCCTCTTCTTCAATCATATTCGCAATAAGCATGGTAGAAGAGACGCTCTCGATTCCCACCTCGCGGAAAATGCGACGGTTTTTGGGGTTGTTCACACGAGCAATGCACCGCGGAACGTTAAATACCCGAGTTGCGATTTCGCATGCAACCAGGTTGTCGTCGTCTCGCCCCGTTGCGGCAACGAACACATCGGCGTCCCTGATTCCCGCATCCTCCTGGAAGTCGGAGTCGCACCCGTCGCCATTGATGATGAGGTACTGTCCCTGCAGCTCTATGGACAAGCGATCAGCCTGCGCGCGGTTCGCCTCGAGCACAGCGACCTCGTGATGCTGATCGAGCAAAACGCCCGCAAGGTAGCTTCCTACCTTACCGCCTCCCATGATTACGATGTACACTGCTTCCTCCTACGAACAGGCTATTTGCCAAACTTAACCGAACATAACCGCCATCGAACGATGCGTGCGAGCAAAAGCCCGCGCCAAACGAAGAGCACAACCTCTGAAATGCGCGCATCCCTGCCGAAAGCCCGTATCAGAACACGCCAGAACAAAGTGTACCTACCGTATGTTACATCTGCATGTACTTCGAAAATGAACCGAGCAAATCATGGCGCACGCAGGCCAAAACGCTATCGCCGTGATACAGAACGCTGTCTTTCGTAGGAATGGAACTCGCGCTGCCGTCGCGACGTTCGAATGCGACGATGCGAATGCCATGGCTACGCTCGAGCTCCGAAACGCGCGCGAACTTCATCCCCACGACCGACAGGTCAAGGGAAAAACGAAGAATCTCGAAATCGCCGAATGTGTCCAAATGGCTGCCGTGGCCGGAAAGAATCTTAGAGAAAAGCTCCTCGGCGACAAGGGACGTGCCGCACACGTAGTCAAGGCCAAGCTGCATATACGCACGTTCACGCGCGGGATTGTACAGACGGGCGATGACGTGAGGGACATGGAAGATGCGACGGGCAACTTCTACCACCATCAGGTTGGAATTGTCCGACTGGGTAACCGCCGCAACAACGTCAGCCTCTTCGACGCCGGCGCGAATCAGCACGTCTTCATCGAATCCGAGACCTTGCAACGTTGTCCCATTGAAATTTCTACTCAGATTAGAAAACGCCTCGGCGTTGCGGTCGACGACGCACACGTTGCCATCATTCTGAGAAAGCAGCGTTGCAAGCTCCGAGCCAACACGACCGCATCCGACGATGATGATGTTAGCCATATCGCACCTTCCCGAAACAAAAGATGCGCAAAATGCGCATCTTGGTAAATCCAATCTTTATAGGAATTTATAGTATACGTCTCGAACACCCCAGTCGTGAACATCCGATGCTCCAAAGAGCCTCCAACAACCTGGGGCAAGGTCGATCGCCCTGCCATAGCCGGCAAAGCCTCCGGTGTCGGTCACCGTTGCAACGATGATTGTCTCGCCGTAGCGAATGGCCACGGGGTGTCCCAGAAGGTGCGATTGCGACTCCGGCACGGCAACCGTCAAGCCATCCCACGTAAGAGGAATGCCGGAAGCCGTCACATCGGTTCCAAAATTGCCCTTGCCGTCATCGTTGTCCGCGTAGCTATACGCCGAGGCAGATCCGAGCGTCCATCCGTCGCTTTCGTCGGGAAGGATATGAGGGGCGGTAGGAAGCGGATCCATCGTCCCCAGCGCAAGGGCTGCCGCAACCGTGTTTTCGTTGGCCACATCATAAGCAGAAAGGACGATAACAGGATCGGGGTCTTTCACCGTGATGGAACGAGCGGCGGAAGAAGAGGCCGACGACGTGGTGGCGGATGTTCCTATTCGCTCCGACGGCTCAACCCTGTCGTCCTGGGAGACGGTGCTTTTCTGCGCGCCGATGCCAATCGTGTCGGAATCCACATCGTAAGAGGCGATAGCAGGGGTCAGAGCAAAAACCGAGACAGCGACAACCGCGACGACGGCGCAACAGGCGATCAGCACGACAATCGCGCTGCGAGACAGAGTATGTACCGTCTTCTGTGCCAACAAGCCTCCAGTAGTCAGCGGTCGGTTTCGACCCATTACGAGCAAAACGCCTCTGGTGCATTTTCGACGCACCAACGCATCCTGCGTTTGCGAAAAACCCCGCTATTGTACTCGATAAAAGCAAGCTTGGAGAAGACCTATCGGCCTAACGAGAAGAGAAACGATCTCAAGATGACATCTTGACCAGGTGTTTTTACAAATTGAACGCGCTCTGTAGCGATTTTTTGAATTACCCGGCACTAACCCGTTCGTCGCCTTTGAAAAACCGCCCGCCGACCGCAGCCTGTCGGAAGCGAGCATCGCGCAATCGCACGTACGCCCTTGAGAAAATGCATGGGCCCGCAGACCAACCCCTCAAGACTTGAACCTTGCCGCCGCGGCAATACCTCTACGCGTAAGGAACGACTATCGCTATGACCGCATATGCAAGCAAAACCGTCGGAGCCGCAATGACAAGAAGAATCACCGCGATGATGCGAACGACCGTGGAATCGACCCCGAAATAATACGCTATGCCTCCGCATACTCCCAAAAAACGACGGTCCTCCAAGCTGCGGCGGAACGGCCCCCTTGGCCTTGACGAGGTAAAACCGGCCAGTTTTCCACGCCTGGAAGCCCACACCAAATACACGCCCGCCACAACGAACGCGCTCGGCCACACAACCCCCCAAAGAGCGCGTATAACCTGGCCGATGCGAAACCACACGTCGCCAGGAAAGACGTTTCCCGCCAGATTGAACACGCCAAGCACGATGAGCACAACACCGAGAACGAGCGCCGTTCGCGGATGGCGCGAGTTTTTTTGGCTATCCGTCATCAGCGCCTCCTAAATCCAGGGATTGACATCGTATACGCGAACGCCGAGCGGCGTGTTGATGACCGCATGCTCCAACGAGCCCGGAATGGCGAAAAAGAACACCACTGCTAGGCATACCACCACGACAACCAATGCAATGGCGAGGTTAAACATGTCGTCGTGAAGCGACATCCTCATCAGAAGCAAGCCCGCAATTACAAGCAGGACGGGCCACAACTTATCCACGGCGACGACGGCCGACTGCCAGGCAATAAGCCCCGTCGTCATAAGCAGAACCACAACGCTCACGGACACAATCGAGAGCCCCGCCGAAAACCGCCGGATCCGCGATCCGCGACTGGAAGGAACAAGCATGAGCACAAAGCCGGCCACAGTAAACGTCAACGGCCACAGCTGCCACCACATGACTCCTTCAACCACGATGTCGAAAACCGCCACGACTTCAAGAGCGAGAATAATGGAGCCGACCCATACGCAGAAGCGAGACCAGCCCGTCATGCCTCCCGTTTCACAGGGGCAATCTTCGGGTTTTTCCACGGGCTGCACCACATGATTTTCAACCACGCGACCCTCGTCGAGCGAAAACCCGACAGGGGGAACGGGAGCCTCGCCACGCGAACGAGTTCGAGCGCGACCGCACGAATCAGAAGACGTATAGCCTTCCAACTCGGCGGGAACGTAGGCAGCGCAATCTATGGGAATCGATGCGTCAAGGCGCTTGGGTATAACAAGCCAAATGACCGCGTATATCGGCAGAACGAGACCGAATGTCACAATAGCGAAAAGAACAGCGAGGATGCGTACGACGAGAGGGTCCACGTCGAAGCGGTCGGCTATGCCAGCACACACGCCGGCAATGGCTTCGTCGCCAGAGCGTTGGAGCTTCTTCGCCTCGGCCATACGGGCCCTCCTTATCGCATACGCTGCGTTGCTACTCCTTGGCGTCCTCGTTCTCTTGAGCTTCGGGCTTGGCCTCGTCGAGGCGCTTTACCCGTATCTGAGACACGCGACGGCGTCTCATCTGCTGCACCTTAAAACCGTATCCGCCGATAACGAATTCGTCCCCGAGCTGAGGAACGCAATCAAACGTGTTCATGAGCCACCCGGCAATCGTCTCGTAAGATTCGCTTTCCTCGACGGGCAAGCCAAGCTCCTTCGCCTCGTCGGAAGGGCACGAGCCGGCAACGACCCATTCATGGTCGGACAGCTGGGTGATGTGTTCGTTTTCGCCGAAATCCGTTTCGTCTATGATTTCACCGACGATTTCCTCAACGATGTCTTCGATGGTAATTAAACCAGCGGTTCCACCGTATTCGTCGACGACAATGGCCATCTGTTGACGATTCGTTTGCATTTCGTTGAGCAGCGGAAGCAGGTCTTTGCTTTCGGGCACGAAGTCCACGTCGGCAAGGTAATCGACAACCGAATCCGCCTCTCGATCGTCAAGCAAAGGGTTGATGAGGTCTTTGTAACGGACAATACCGATGACGTCGTCCTGGTCTTCATGGAATACCGGAAGACGCGAATAACCCGTTCCGCGCATACGGTCGATGGCCTGCTTCACCGTTTCAGAATCTTCGACCATGATCATATCGACACGGGGGGTCATGACCTCGCCTGCCGTAGAATCGCCCAAGTCAAGAACTTCGTGAATCATGCGCTTCTCATCATCGTCCAATTCTTCGTTGTCGGCGACAATGTAGCGAATCTCTTCTTCCGAAACATCCTGTCGGTCGTCAGCGCTTTTGACCCGCATGACGCGTGCCAGCAAGTCGGCCGAAGCAGCTGTGAATCGAACAATGGGGCTGAATATCTTCTGAAAAACAGAGAGCGGTCCGGCAACAGCTTTCGAAACCGACTCGGCGGAAGAAAGCGCGATGCGCTTGGGAACAAGCTCTCCTATCACGATGCTGAAGTACGACACGATCAAAGTGATCAGCACGGGTGCAAGACCGGGCGCCACGAGCGTCAGCCATTCCACGCCAAACGAAGAGAGCCATTGCGACAGTGGCTCCGAGAGGTTCGTTGCGGCGGCCGCGGAGGCAAAAAACCCAACAAGTGTAATAGCAACCTGGATAGTGGCGAGAAAGCGGTCGGAGTCGGCCGCAAGGTCAAGCGCTCGCGCGGCCTTTTTCGAGCCCTCCTCCGCCTCCTTCTGAAGAACGACCTTGCGGGCATTGACGAGCGCCATCTCCGACGCGGAGAAATACCCGTTGACAAGAATGAGGACAAACGTGACCAGAATGCTTATTCCAATGTCCATGAGGAAGCGTCACACCTTATCAAATCGCCGCCGACCAGGCGGAAAGCCAAACTGCGCTCTTGCGCAGCACGCGCCGTATGATTACAGCACGTACAAAACAATGGAAAGGAACTGAAGGATGCTGCCCGCGAGCACCCACAGATGAAACACCGTGTGCATATAGGGAATCTTTTTCAGCACGTAGAACACGCATCCGATGCTGTAACAGATACCGCCCGCCAGAAGCAGCATGAGCCCCGGGAACGCGAGGCTGGAAATGAGCGCGGGAAGAAAGCCCACGACGCACCATCCAAGCAGCAGATAGATAACCGCCGATATCCAGCGCGGTCGATACACCCAGAAAGCCTCGAAAGCAATGCCCACGATGGCGAGCGCCCACACTCCGATGCAAAGCAAAAGGCCGTTTGAATTCGCGAGCGTGATAAGGCAAAACGGCGTATAGCTACCGGCGATGAAAAGATAGATCGCCGAATGGTCGAGCACCTTGAACACCTTTTTTGCCGGCAAGGGAACCAACGCATGATAAAGCGTTGACGCCAAGTATTCGAGCAGCATGGAAATGGTGTAGATGAGCGCCGCCGCCAAAGCAACGCCGCCGCCATGAGAGACCGAAATCACAACGCAGATGGGAATAGCCGCCACGGCCAAGGCCGCACCGATTCCGTGAGAGATGGAATTGGCAATCTCTTCGCCGACGGTGTATTCGCGCGCGGGCTTCTTTTTCGAACACGCCGGCGAACGGCGTGCCTTGGACGGTTCTTCCGGCACCACCGAAGAAGCCGGCAGGTCGCGAATGTCTTCAAACGAAGAAATCCGCCACGCATGAGACGCGGACGCAGAAGCGTCCGCCGTGTCCTTGGAAGGCTTGGAAAAGCCTTGCGAAGATGGGTTGTTTTCAGCGTTCGTGTTCATAAACGGCATTCTAGCATAGGAACCGAATCCGCCGATGACAGCGCCGATTCGTCATCGTTCAGTTACAGAAGACTCCGTCCGGGGCCTGGTCCATTCAATCCACGCGGCGGCATCCTCCTCGGAAACATCCCACAACGCCTCCGTCGTGCCTCCGACGCCCGCAGCCGTACGCGCATTCACTATGGCGACATGTGCCATACGCTGAAACGGATTCGTCTTGATAAAGCCATACTGTATTTTCTTGCGCGGAATAATGGAGGTCTTCACGGACAAGCCGCCGTTCGTCATGCTCATGAAAACGCGGTTGCATCCCATGGCCGAACGCTTGTACCACAAAACGGCGTCTATCACATTCAAAGCAAACATCAGGATGAAGAAGCCGCAATAGACGAAAAACGCAATTTGTACGATAGAGAACAGCCCGGGATCCACAACAACCATTCCCGAAGCCGCCGTGTACACGAATCCCGCATAGGCAGCAACCGCAACGACGAACAGCCAAAACGACACGCTGCGAATGACGCTGCGACGAACGATGGCGCGGCGAAGGGCAACAGCGGCGGGACGCACCGTCTCTTCCGGCACATGAGAGAATTCAGGCAGAACGCCGTCGAGTATTTCCGGCACACGGGACACCTTCACGAACGGATGGATAACCAGGCCGCGCACCGATGAAGACTGCGCATTGGAATCTTCGGTGCTGAGCGAATTGATCTTGCCAACCGACAGCTCGCAATAACCGATCAGGCGGCGAACGAACGACTGCTTGATGACGACCGTCTGCACGCGATCGACATCGACGCCGTGAAACGAACGCTGCAGCAAACCATGCTCGACCTCAATGCGGTTTTCACGACGGCGGACCCTAAAGCCACCATACTGCACAACGGAGCCCACCACGGAAAAGGCCCAGAGAGCAATCACGCACAGCACCGCCCACAACGCCACTTCCCATGCGAACGTGTTGAACGCACCGCCGACAACCGACGCGGCGGCATCCGGAGAGGCTCCTTCCAGGGCCGTTCCCGCTATCATGCCCTCCACCGCGTCTTCCGTCCACGCCTGAATGCTTGATTCGAATATCTGCGCCACAAACGACGCCACGCCGATGATGCCGGCGATAATCACACCGAAATGGCCGGCAGCGCCCGAAAGGCCGGCGAAGAAAAGCTCTTTGTTGCTCAATCCCGTTTCGTATGAGACGGACCCCGTTGCAACCTCTTCTCCGCCGAAGACGCCGCGGATGTCCTGCAGCACTTCGTCTGCACCATCGAGAACATTGCCCGAAAGCTGCGCCGCCGTTGAAGCGACACGCGCATCTGCCGCGGCGAATGCGGCGCTGGCTTGAACGGACGCGGGGTCTTCGCCGAAGGCGATACGCACGGCGCACTCGTCGCCTGCGGCATTCGCCATCATCCACGCGGAAGGAACGACCATGCCAGAAACAAACGCGTTGCCGAATTCGTCGACGGCGCCTCCTGCCAACAAAATCTTCTTGCGGCGAAATATCTCGGAACGCAAGGCTTCGGCCTCGGAGGTCTGCACGAACTTCAACATGATGGCGTCGTTGGATGCGCCGCCCGCCGTGTCAATCTTCACATCGCACACGCCCAGTATGCGTTGCAAAACCCCCGCCTGCTGATTGACCGATTGCACGCGCTGATACGGAACATGGCGGCGCTTCTTGTTCAAAATGCCTGAATACAGGTTGAATTCCTCCGGCAGCAGTTCGTAGGAAAGATGCTTCCAGGAAAGCCACTGCACTAGAAACACCACGGCAAAAACGACTACCACCAGCACCATCACGCCGAGGGCAGCAAAAGGCACGACGAGCAACGAGGACGGGGCTTTCGCGAGAGCACCTACGACGCTGCCGAACATGGATACGACCATAAGAACGGCAACAGTCATGGCGGCGCCCAATCCACCCAGCCAAACATAGGAACTATGCACTCGGTGCTTCCCCGGCCTCAAAGATTCGGGAACCAGCGCACGAGGGTCGCCGGGAGAAAGCCCTTCGGCGCCCGCGCGGGCGTAAGCGACAAGCTGGTCTCGATACGCGGCCCATTCGGGGTCCAAGGACGTGAAAGCGGTCCTTTGGGGATTCTCGCTCATCATGGCTACACGTCCTCCTGCGCAAGGCGCGCCTGAGTGGCAATGCGATCGCGCAGCATATCCGCCTCTTCGAAGGCAAGGCCAGGAATGACATGCTCTCCCGCCGCCGTTGAAACGGTGACGCTTGCTAGATTAAACATCCGCAGAATAGGGCCTTGCTTCGTGTCAGTGTTTTGCACGCGCACGAAGGGGATGACGAAACGGGCGCGCCAGATGATGCCGCGCGCTATGTCAAGCTCGTTTTCTCCCACCTCATAGCGCCAGCGCATATGCCGTATGGGGGGCAGAATGCCGACCATCACGACAAGCGCGACGACCCATGCGACCGTCATAGCCGCAACCACGATCCATGCCCACGAGGATTCCGGATCGACAAGGGCAATGATGAAAAAGGTGGCCGAGCAAACCGCATAAGCAAGCGTCAGCCACAACGCATCGCTGATGCGCCATACGCTTTTCACTTTAGGGTCGAGCTGGTTTTTGGGAAGAGGACGCATTTATGGCTCCTTCCGAAAGTAGAGATACGCGCCATATGTCGGAGCACCCTTCGATAATACCGAGAAAACGTCAATTTTTATTCAAGAAACGCATCGCAATTCGTCAACGCTTTAAAACCCCTGACGCAAAGCCGCAGTCACAGCTGCCGTGGAATCTTCTAGCCTATAACAGGAAAACGGCTTCGAGCCTATCCATTTGGGATAAGCTATATCGACACCGCATCAACAATCCCCGAGCGAATGGAGCACCATGCCCCCCTTGAAGGCGTTTCACGCAAGCGATGTCGTCGACAACCTCATGAGCAACGAATGCCGCGCACGACTCATCGGAGCCGACATCGCAATACAAGGCATGTCCATAGACTCCCGCGCAGTAGAAAAAGGTTGCCTTTTCGTATGCAAGGGCGTCTCTTTCAAACCGCAGTTCCTTTCCATGGCGCTTGCATCTGGAGCCTCCGCGTATATGTGCGAAAAATCAGCCGAAGAAGCCCTTGCCCGCGTAGCTCCGGACGCACCGCATATCGTGGTTGAAGACATTCGCCGAGCCATGGCTTTGGCTGCAGCTTTCATGTACGACCATCCCGATCGCGCTCTTAACGTCATCGGCATAACCGGCACTAAGGGAAAATCGACCACCGCCTATATGCTACGCTCGATTCTCGACGCCGCAGACATGCCCTCCTCCATCCTCGGTTCAATCGAAACCGACGACGGCCTGGTGCGTCATGAAAGCCACAACACCACACCCGAAGCACCCGACTTGTGGCGTCACCTGCATAACACCGAACAATCCGGCCGCAAGGTCATGGTCATGGAGGTATCCAGCCACGGCCTGAAATACGAACGCGTCCTAGGCCTTCATTTCGAAACCGCCTGTTTCCTCAATATCGGGCGAGACCACATATCTCCCGTCGAACACTCCGACTTTGAAGATTACTTCTCTTCGAAGCTCAAGATTTTCGACCAGTGCTCCACCGCTGTGGTCAATATCGATTCCGACCACAAGGACCGCATTCTTGATGCCGCACGCAAGGCTCAGCGCATCGTAACCTTCAGCGCCGAGCAAAGCGACGCCGACTACACCGCACGAAACATATCGCTCTCGGCAAGAGGCACGTCTTTCGACCTCATTGCGGAAGGAGAGGCCAGAAGGATCGACCTCGGTATAGCGGGACGCTTCAATGTATCAAACGCTCTCGCCGCCATCGTCATGGCGCGGCTTTCGGGCGTCGATTTCGACAGCATAGAAAAAGGCCTTTCGTCCGTAAGGGTTCCAGGACGCATGGAGATTGTGGCCTCTTCGGATGAGGAAAGCCTCGCTATCGTCGACTACGCGCATAACGAGCTCTCTTTCAAGACGCTCTTCGAATCGGTAAAAAACGACTACCCAGGTCGAAAAATCATAGCGGTGTTCGGAGCCCCAGGAGGAAAGGCGGAAGAACGTCGCGAATGCCTTCCCCGCGTTGCCGCGCAATATGCCGATTTCGTTATTTACACCGAAGAAGACCCCGCGCACGAACGCGTGGAGGACATCTGCGCGGAACTTGCTGCAAACACGCCGTCCAACCTTTCCTACGAGGTCATCGTGGACCGCGAACAGGCCATTGAGCAAGCTTTCCGAATTGCCGAAGGTCATCCCTCCGTCGTCTTGCTTCTGGCGAAAGGAGACGAAACAAGTCAACATCGCGGAGACCGCTATGTCGAAGTAGAAAGCGACCTTTCTATAGCAAAGCGAATTCTGACGAGTTGTCAATAAAGGCATCCGCTTTGCTCAGAGGCGTTCCAAGCCGCTGCCGAAAGAATTGCTCGCCTTTTTAGCAAGCGGCAAACAGCCCAGGACATAGAAAAGCCGCCCCTCGCGCAACCGTCTTTCTTCCACCGTGCCAAGAAGAAAGACGGGATACGAAGGGCGGCTTTCGTTTGCCTAAAATCGGCGCTAAAGCACTGCTCTCGGCCAAAATAGCGCGGTGGCAAGAATTACGCCGCGGACGAAACTCCCTGTTCATCGATGAAATAACGCTTGTACCAGATAAGGAACGTAAGCGCGGTGTAAATCTTGCGATGATTGAGCGCTTTGCCCTCGTAATGGTCATCCAGCATGGCCATGAGCTTCTTGGTGTCGAAGAACTCTTCGGCCCACGGCGCGGTGAAATATTCCTTCACGTAATCGTAGTACTTCTGCTCGCGCAGCCAGAACTTCAGCGGAACCGGGAAGCCCTTCTTGGGGCGCGTTGCCCATTCGTCGGGCAGAACACGATTTGCCGCATGACGAAGCACCTGCTTGTTTCCGCTCTCGTTCACGCGGAAGGAAGCGGGAATGTGCTGAGCGAACTCCATGACCTTCTTATCGAGGAACGGAACACGCAGCTCCAGAGAATGCGCCATGCACATCTTGTCGGCCTTGAGGAGGATGTCTCCCGGTAGCCACATGTTCATATCCAGATATTGGCGCTTGGACAAATCGCAGAAGTTCTGCACGCGGTCGTACACCGGCGCGCACAGCTCAAAGGCGTCGGGGCCCTTGGCATAGGCGGGCTTCACGACGTCATCGATTTCGTCGCTGCGATAGATGAACGCCTGGCCGGTGAACCACTTCTCCGGCATCTCGGCAGCCTTCAGCAAGAAGTTCCTGCCCTTAAAATACGGCTTGTTCTCGACGAACTTGCCCAGGCTGCGACGAATGCCGCGCGGAACAATGCGCTTGAATCGCGCAAGGGAGGGAACGTCTTCGTAATACGCGTAGCCGGCAAACAGCTCGTCTGCGCCTTCGCCCGAAAGCACGACGGTGACCTGCTCGGCGGCCAGCTGGGCCAAAAACCACAGCGGCACGCTGGACAGGTTGCTTTGAGGCTCGTCCATGTGGTACTGAATCTCAGGCAGCGTGTTGAAAAACTCGTCCGCCGTCACCATTTTGCGGTAATTCTTGATGCCGAGCTTGTCGGAAAGTTCGGCCGCGTAATTAGTTTCGTTGAAGTCTTTGTAGTCAAAGCCGACGGAGAACGTATTGTCGGGCATAAGGCATGCGGCAATGTAGCTTGAGTCAACGCCGCCGGAAAGGAACGATCCCACCTTGACGTCAGCTATACGATGCGCAGAAACGCTTTCATGGACCACCTGGTCGCATTCCTCCACATACTGGCCGAACGTCTTCGAGTCATCGTCGGAGAAATCGGCATCCCAATAGCGACGCACGGACATTTCGCCCGAGGCAAGGTCGTAGGTGAAGCAATGCGCAGCAGGAAGCTTGTACACGCCCGCGAAAAACGTTTCGTCCGTAGCGGGGAACTGCATGGTGAGATACGGGCGCAAGGCCTGCTTGTTGACCTCTTTCACAAAGTGAGGATGATCGAGGAAGCTTTTGATCTCGCTGCCGAAAAGAAAGTCGTTTTGAGCCGTGCGACAATAATAAAACGGCTTGATGCCGAAAATATCGCGAGCGCCGAACAGGCGGTTTTTCTTGGCATCCCAAATGACGAAAGCATACATACCGCGCAAGCGGTCGACAATTTGCTCTCCCCACTCTTCGTAGCCATGCAGCAGCGATTCCGTGTCGGTGCCGCTATGAAAAACGTAGCCCTTAGCTTCAAGCTCGCTGCGAATCTCCTGGAAGTTATAGATTTCGCCATTGAAGGTGATGACGACGGTTTCCTCGTCGTTGCGCATAGGCTGTTTTCCGGCCTCGCTCAAGTCAAGGATGGACAAACGGCGAAAGCCCAGCGCCACGCTATCGTTGATGAACTGATCGCCCATATCCGGCCCGCGATGGACAATGCGATCCATCATTGCCGCAAGAACCTGCTGCTTGTTTTCGACATCGCCGGTGAAGCCGACAAAACCGCACATAGGGTACCTTTCGTTGTAAAGCGAACGCGAGCCTAGCGGCGGTTTCGCCCGCCCGACAGCGCCTTCGCTTGCCATGCATCGTCAGGATGCCCCGCAAGCCATCCGACCGATTGCCTTTCGAAACGATGATTGTACCGCTTGCAAGGCTCCCTGTGAAAAACTGCGCCGTTTCCCTATGAGAAGAGCCCCATCGAAACATCTCGGTGGGGCTCTTCGAGCAAGACGGATTCTTTGAGGCCGACTCTAGGCAGAGCGGTTCGCTTCTTCGCGAAGCTTCTCCGACAAATCGGATTCACTTCTCGCGAGGTCCTTCTGACAGGTCGAACTCACTGTTCGCAGAATTTTTCCGAACGGAATGGGGTTCCTTTATTTGTAGTTATCCGGATTCGCGAATTTGTCGATATAGCGATGCGCGTGAATCTTCATCCAAGCCCAACGCATAGGGTTAAAGCGCAAATCATACGGATAGTCAAAGCTCATAGACTCTTTGCCCTGAGCAACCAACTCCTTGGCGCGAGCCACGAACTCGGGGTCTTTCACGTATTCGTAAACAACCTTACGAGGCACCGAATGCCAGAAGACCTCATTGGTGTTTTGCACGCATTCCCCCAAATCGCGCTTGAATACACGATCTTCCACCACGTAACGGGCTATGTTGTGACCCGCCGCTGTAACATGGTAGTTCGTGCGACCCTGGCGGAGATTGACCTCGAAGATTTTGTACGAACCGTCGCGGTCGTCGCGCTTGATATCAAAATTGGCGAAACCGGTGAATTCAATCTTCTCGAGGAAGTTCTTAATCAGCTCCTGCAGCTCTGAGTTGGGCTGCGTGATGATGGCGCACGGGTTGCCCAGCGCCGTGGGCGTATGCTCCTCCAAGCCTTCGCGGCCGAAGCAGATAAGTTTCACCTTGCAGTTGCGGTCGCAATACGCCGTAAGCACGTTCATGTTGCAATCTTCGCCCACGACCATATCCTGCAGCAGTACTTCGTCAGGATAGCCCGCACCGAAAATCAACCCCAAAATGCGCAGGGCTTCCGCCGGGGAATCGGCCGTATAGACCTTCTTCATGCCTTCGAAGGGATGCTCCCAATACGTCACGCTCATAGCCGGCTTCACGATGACAGGATAGGAAAAGCCAAGGACGTCTTCGGACACGTCGGCCCCGGAAAGGCCTTCGCCAAAGCGCGCCGGCGTCACCGAGAACGTTTTAGGGTAGGGAAGACCGTGCTCTTCGCACATCTGGTAAAAGCTCGTCTTGGACTCAAGGCGGTCGCGCAGATCGGCGTTGATATAAAGCGTCACGCAGTTCTTGGGCAGGTCATCCTGAATTTCCGAAAGAAGCTCTGCATACACGTCTGCGCATCCCCATACCAAATGCATGGTTTCGGGATGCTTTGCAGCAAACTCCTTGATGGTAGCAAGAAGCACGTCGGGCTTGTCGAGGTCTTCGTTGTACTGGCATTCGACAATGCGGCTGTGCATGGTGTCACCGGCGGCAAAACGGCCGAACGCGTAGCTTTTCTTGCCATACTGTTCATGCATCGCACGTGCTACGGAATAGCAGTTCATATCCCCGCCTATAAGAACGGGAATGAAGTCGATTTCCTCAGACAAAATTACTCCTTGTACGTTTCTCGCGCAGCAAAAACGGAGGCGAGCCTCGATTCGTTACCGTATATGATGTGCCTCATGGGCATAAAGCGCGGCGGCGCTTCCTCGGCCGTTCAAAAGCGTTGGCGCGGCACTGCCGCAACGCCCCAAACGACATGGCGGCTTACGCCAGGCGGCTCCCCACCTCTTTGGCCGCAGCCGCTTTGTCAAAGTTACCGCCGGTAGCCGCAGTCAAGGCCCCCATGACCTTGCCCATGTCGCGTTTGGTCTCGGCCCCCAGATCGGCAATGGTTTTTTCAATAAGAGCGATGAGCTCGTCGCCAGATACCTGCTTCGGCAGATACTCTTCAAGAATGGCAACCTGCTCTTTCAGCATGGCCGTACGCTCTTCGCTCGTTGCCGCCTTAATGGACCCTTCGAGCGTTTCGCCCGTCTGCTTGAGCACACGCTTGAGCATGGCATCGACGTCCGCCTCGACGATGTCGCGGCGCTCGTTTACTTCGATGTTCTTCACCTCGCCATGAACCTGGCGAAGGATGCTCAGACGGTTCTTGTCGTGAGCGCGCATGGCGTTTTTAATCTCTTCCTGGAGCTTTTCGTATTGCATGGGTTCCTCCCAACAAACTTTCACGCGGATGAGACCCAGTATAGCCAAAACGAACGAAAGCGCACCGTCGCCCGCTCATAGCACAGAAGACCCACGGAGGTCGGGCAGCGTAAGAAGCGTATCGTGGGTTTTGCGCGTCGCCCGCCTCCACCTGCCCGCATACGCAGGCTCGCCCGAGACGCCATCGCATGGCGCAGGCACAATCGGGACAAGAAAAAACCGGCCTCGAACAAGACCGGTTTTTCAGTGCATCAAGACGGGCTTTAGTAGTCCAGCTCGTCCATCTTCACGCGACCGCGGAACGTGCGGTAAATGATGAAGTGGTACGCGAGCACCAGCGGCAAACCGACACAGGTGATACCGAGCATCCAGGTAAGCGCAAGCTCGCTCGAGGCCGCAGTGGCGATGGTGATGTTCTCGCCCGATGCCGCCGTGCCGAACAAGGCGATAGGATCGCCCGCGCCGGCAACAACCAGATTCGGGAACATCATGGAAGCCCACAGGCCAACCAGCATGACGCACGCGGCGGAGGAGGCAATGAAGACCACCAGGTCGGAAGAATCGCTGCCGTTCTTCATGATGGCAACCGCCAAGGCAACAATTACCAGGGCGAAGAAGACCATGCGAAGCAGGGACAGTTCCGGAGCCATTTCGGGCTTGAGGACGAACAACGCGTACGCAGCCGTCGCGAAGAACAGAACGGCACCGACGATGAGCATGATGCCGCGAATCTTCTTGGCACGAGCAAGCACTTCGGAGCCAAGAGGCGCCTTCAGAGAAAGCCAGCTAGCACCCTGGAACAAGAAGAAGCTCAGGCCCAAAAGACCGGTAAGCAGCGTGAACGGGGTAACCAGACCCAGCAGAGGAACGCCGATGTAGTCGCCGTTAGCATCCATGGGAATGCCCGCGAACACATTGCCTGCAGCCACGCCGAAAAGCAGCGCGGGCAGCAAGGAGCCAACGAAGAACAGCGCGTTCCACAGCTTCGACCATGCTTTGTCATGGCCGGCGAACTCGAGAGAGACCGCACGGACGATCAAGCCCATCAAAACGAGCATGATGGCAAGATAGAAGCCAGAGAACGTGGTGGCATACGCCGGGGCGAACGCCGCGAAAAGAGCACCGCCCGCAGTAAGCAGCCAAACCTCGTTGCCGTCCCATACGGGACCGACGCTCGAGCGCACAATAGCCTTCTCTTCGTCGTTTTTCGCCACGAAGGGGCTCAGGACGCCCGCTCCCAAATCGAAACCGTCGAGTACGAAATAGCCTGCGATCAAGACGAAGATGAGGCAGAACCAGATAATGCCGAGGATAGTCATGGCTTATGCCTCCTTCTTCTTTTCGTCCGCAGACGCATCGGAACCGACCGCGAAGCTTGCAGCAGACGCGACGGTATCGGACCCGGCCGCAGCAACCTTCTCAGACTCAAGCACGGGGCCTTCTTTGACGGCTTTGCCGATGAGGCGGACCCATGCAACAAGCAGGAGCAGATAGACAACCGCGAACAGGGCGATGGTGATCATCAGCTCGGGAGCGGTGACGGACTGAGATGCCGCCTCGTTAGTGAGCAGGGAAACACCGTCGGGGCCGCTCACGGAAGGATAGACAACGTAAGGCTGACGGCCGAATTCAGCCGTGGACCAGCCGGACTGGATGGCGATGAACGGAGCCAGGGGAGACAGGATCAAAATCCACTGGACCCACTTCTTCGACCCGAGCTTGCTACCCTTCTTGAAGGCGGCGATGGCCGCCAGAATGAGCACCAGCACGATGACGCCGAACAGGGCGACCATCAGGTGGTAGCTCTGGAACACCAGGTTGACGGGAAGGTCGCTGTGCTCGATTTCGTCATTTTCAGCGACGATTTGGTTCAAACCGGGGTATTCCTTGTTGAAGTCACCCGAAGCTAAGAAGCTCGTGAACCCGGGCAGGGCAATGGGAGCTGCCGTTTCCTGCGCCTCTTCGTCAACCCAACCGACCGCGTACAGCGGCAACGTGCCGGTTTCGTAGTGGCCTTCCATCATGGCAATCTTGCTCGGCTGCTCTTCGGCAACGACCACGGCAGCGGAGTGGGCGGAAACGAGCAGGCAGCCCGTAGCGATAACGGCGGCCACAACGCCGACCCTCATGGTTTTCTGGGCGAAGTGCTCATGCTTGTTCTTATGCATATACCATGCGGACATTGCAATTGCCACGAAGGAACCCAGCGCCAATGCGGCAAGAACCGTGTGGGTGTAGCGGGGAAGCGTAGAGGGATTGAACGCCGCGGCGAAGAAGTCGGTGATGACCGCCTTGCTGCCGTCGGCTACAAGCTCGGCGCCTGCGGGAGTCTGCATCCAGGAGTTGGCAATGAGAATCCACAGCGCGGACAGGCAGCTGCCAAAGAAGACCAACCAGGCGGAAACGAGATAGAACTTCGGGCTTACCTTCTTGCGACCGAAGATCACGATGCCCAGGAACACAGACTCGAGGAAGAAGGCCAACAGCGCCTCTGCCGCAAGCGGCGCACCGAAGATGTCTCCGACGAAGCGGCTGTAATCAGCCCAGTTCGTTCCGAACGAGAATTCCATGGTGATGCCCGTGGCAACACCCACAGCAAACGTTGTGGTAAAGATTTTCACCCAGAAACGCGTTGCCGCCTCATCCTTGGGATTGCGCGAGCGGTAATACCGCGTTTCGTTGATGGCCATGATCAAGCCGATACCGATGGACAGCGGAACAAATACGAAGTGAACGAACACGACCAAAGCGAACTGCACGCGCGAAAGAAACGCAACATCGGTCAAAAGCTCCATAGCACACCCCCTTTTTCATTATGACGCACCCGCAGGTGCTCTTTTTTTCGCCTCCAATGCACAGGGTCCTATCCTGTCCCCAAAGCACCCCGCATCAGAAGCCCTTCTTCCGTGCTTTCCTTGACCTACGTCGCATGTTCTGCGCCGTTACGCCAAACCGCGCAGCGCACGTCGCGTTATTGGCCCAGGAAAGCACCGTAACCATAATAACACGTTCTTGTTTTTATATGTTATTTTTTTAGTAACATATTACCAAAGAGGCTCATCTATAGTCCAGGGGGCAAAACGCGCCCCGAACAGGATGAAGTCACAATAAAACCCCGCGGCTCGCCCTGGCAGACAGCCGGCAAGCCGCGGGGTTTCTCGCTTTCGTACGAATTTCGCCAACCCGTTGGGCGAGCGCACCAAATTCGTCAAACGATACGAATTGAATTGTCTCTAATGAGACTTGCGCGTCTTCGCACGACGGAAGAGGACCATCGCGAACGCGGACACCACGATGACGCTCGTGCCGACCGCACATACGGCGCGAAGATGAATAGCCGGAATGCCCACAAGCAATCCGATGATATAAGGAACCAGCCAGAGCAGCCACACAAGCGTGCTAAACGTATGAAACGTTTTCTCCGCACGCTCATTGCGACGCAAGAACGTGGCCGTGGCCCATACCGCATGAATCAGCATCAAGATAATTGCGGCCAATCCGGAAATGGCATGGACGCCAAAACCCGTCGCACCCGAAGTCTGAGCAATATTCGTCATGATGGTCGTTCCCGTGGTATCGAAAACCAAGCCACACCAAAACAGTATTACGTGACTCTTCTTCAGAAATCCCGCACGGCGCTCCGAAAACACGCCTATGGTGTAAAAGACCAGCGCCAGCGTAATGGCGCTCGAAGCAGCAACAAGTTCCAAACTCATATCAATCCCTCCCCATAGCCGACCGTGCCGTCTACCTTCTATTCTGAACATTGTTCATAAATGAACGTCGTTCAGAATAACGAGATTCTGACGGGCTGGCAAGAACGCCTTTCCCTCTTCACAGAATATTCTCTGCAGCAGCACGCGTCCGACAATCGCGCTCAAACACATTCCATGCGTTTGTATAATTCATTCGCACAGCAAACCGTACAAAGACAAACGCCAATGGGCAAAGAGGCAAAGCATGGGAAACAAAGCCGTCATTTCTAAAGACCTCATCCTCGAGGCATCGTACAAACTGGTTCTTGAGTCGGGGCCGGCAAATCTCAGCATCAGAAGCGTTGCGAAAGCGTGCGGAGTGTCTGTCGGTTCCATCTACAATTACTACCCCACGAAAGCGATGCTTGTCGCCGACGCCGTAGGAATGTTTTGGCAGACCTCCCTTAGCAAGGAAATGTTCGTGGCGTCTTCGGGAGAGGACTTCGTCACGTTTTGCGAACGCCTTATGCACGACCTCGAGCACGCAATCGAAGCCTTTCGAAAAAGCTGGCTCAGCGAGCTTGCCGCGCTAGATTCGGAAAGCAGAAAAGAAGTCCGTGCGCGTGAGAACGCTGCATTTGCCCATATAAAACGCGGATTAGCTGTGGCTATCGAGCACGACGAAAGAATCAAGCTCAACGCCCTGTCATCATGCGGCATCCAGCAGGACAATAAGCCGGCCGAAGAGCTCGCAAGCCTTGTCTGGGACGTCATGGTTTCGTCCCTTCAAAGCAACGACGCCGCCTATAAGCCCCTTTTCGCCCTTATGAGAGCGGCGCTGTACGAAAACTAGAGCGCCCAAGCGAAACGATGCGCTCTATAAAGAAAGCGGGCGGCTCACCAGGAACCGCCCGCTTTCTCTTCTTATTTGCTTGATCTTGGAAACCATCGCTTCTTTGGCGTCGGCCTCCCCAACCCATGCCGGCCTACAAGACCCTGCCTCGCACAACTACCGTACGGAGGTCGAGGCTCTCATCAAGAACAACCACGTCGGCGACGGAGCCAACGTTCAGATTGCCGCGCGTCTCTCCAAGGCCAATGGCTCGAGCAGGGTTCACGCTCGCCGCCTTGACAGCGGACACTAAGGGAATTTCCATGTCGCGCACTGCAATTTTGAAGCACGACATGAGGTCGGTTGCACTTCCTGCAAGCGTTCCATCGTGAAGGGTCGCCCGGTTGCCGCGCACGGTGACCGCCTGGCCGCCGAGGCTGTATTCGCCATCATCGAGACCCGTTGCCATCATGGAATCGCTGACGAAAATCATATGGTCGTCGTCGAACAGCTTGAAAGCCGCACGCACCGCCGCGGGATGAATATGCACACCATCGGCAATGATTTCGGGCGTGGCCTTGGCATCCGCTGCCGCACCGATGACACCCGGCTCCCTATGAGCCAGCGGAGGCATAGCGTTGAACAGATGCGTCACGTGCTTGGCGCCCGCTTCGAAAGCAGCGTGCGCCTGGTCGTACGTTGCGGTAGTGTGGGCAATGGATATGCGCACTTCGTCGTGCACCTCTTTAACGAAATCGAGCGCACCGGGTTCCTCGGGGGCAATGTCCACAATCTTGAACAGACCACCCGCCGCCTCCTGCAGACGATGGAACATGCCGGCGTCCGGACATTGGACGTATGCGGGATTTTGGGCACCGACTTTATTCGGGCTGATGAACGGACCTTCCATATTGATGCCCACAAGCGCCGCAGCGTCGTCTGCGTCCTCGTGCTCGGCGGCGCATCGCGCGATTCCTGCAAGTTTTTCCTCAGGATAGGTCATGGTCGCGGGGCAGTACGCCGTCACGCCGCGTGATGCCTGATAACGGCAGATGGCATCGATTGCTTCGTGCGTGCCGTCGCAAAAATCGTATCCGACAGCGCCATGGGAATGCACGTCGACCAGGCCGGGAATGACATAGCATCCACGCGCGTCAACATCTTCCACGTCAGCGCCGCTCGCCAAATTCTCGACGATGCGACCGTCGCGCGCAAACAGAGTTTTTTCTTCGAAGGCTTCGCCGGTAAAAACCTGGCCGCCTGTGATTCTCAGCATATTCAAAACGCTCTCCTCTCGCATGCGTATAGGGCCATCATACAAAACGAGGCCGCCGAACCATTCGGCAGCCTCGCTAAAGCCAGAATCTACGCAGCATATTCCGCAATTCCGCAGAAGCCGCGCAACGTGCTGCGACGCTTGATCCGCTTCGCAGCCCCACGGGCGATATATCCAGCAAACATGCCGCTTTCACGCTTGCTTTCGCCTGCCGCACGCAGGCTAGCAGCGGCAACCGCCTTCGTGGTCGTGGTCATGACCGCAACCGCACGTACCCTCAGCAATTTCCTCACATGCAGAAAATGCAGCTTCGTCGACAACGGCGATGGCGTTGGGGTGGAACTGCAGGATGGAAGCGGGAACCTTCGGGGTAACGGGCCCGAAGAAGACATCGCGCACGATCTGGGCCTTGTCTTCGCCGCTAACAACCAGGAGGATCTGCTTAGCGGCCATGATGGTGCCAATGCCCATGGTGTACGCCTGGCGGGGCACTTCGTCTGCAGAGTTGAACAGACGACTGTTAGCCTGGATGGTGCTTTCGGTCAAATCGACGCAGTTGGTTTCCTTGGTGAATTCGTCGGCAGGCTCGTTGAAGCCAATGTGGCCGTTGTGGCCAAGGCCCAAAAGCTGCAGGTCGACACCGCCGGACAAAGCGATGGACGCCTCGTAGGCGTCGCATGCCGCCTCGGCATCGGGGTTGGCGCCATTGGGAACATGCGTGTTCTCAGGACGAACGTTCACGTGGTCGAACAGATGCTTCTGCATGAAGTAGTGATAGCTCTGCTCGTGATCGTGGGAAAGGCCGCGATATTCGTCAAGATTGAACGTGGCAACGCGGGAGAAGTCGAGGCCTTCTTCTTCGTAGCGCTTGACGAGCTCGGCGTAGAGGCCTTCGGGCGTAGAGCCCGTGGCAAGACCAAGCACGCAGCCAGGCTTTTCGGAAACCAGTTCCGCGATGATATCCGCAGCCGCCTCGCTCATGTCCTGATAATCTTTAGCAACGATGATTTCCATCGAAACCCCTTTCGCATCATACCGGCCCGAGCCCCTTTAGCTACGGGCGAAACGCAGCCTTCGCATACCGTCCCATGATGGCAAAACGGGCAAGGGCGATTCCTCTACAACGAAAAACCGCACGGAATAATCAAGGCGCGAAACCGAACCTACAACAAGCTGGACAACGATGATACCGCACCGAGAACACGCAGAAAAGACGCCCACGGCATGACCTGAAGCCCCGGAGCGCGCGAACGCGAAGTACTCGGGCTTCTCTCGCAACGATACAACGCTCCTTACATAGCAAAGAAACTCGTACTGAGCCAATCCACGGTCGAAACCCATATGCGAAACCTCTATGCGAAATTGGAGGTTCACTCGCAAAGCGATTTATACTTGCTCCTGGAAAGCACTGCGAAAGCCTCGAGCCAGGAGGAGTTCCATGACCGCCGATAAAACTTTCGACGCATTCGTCTTCGATCTTGACGGAACGCTGCTCGACACACTCCCTGATCTTGTCGCGGTAACGAACGAAGTGCTCGCGCGCTTCGGGCTCCCAACCCACTCCCGCGATGAGATCCTTGCCATGGTGGGCAACGGCCTGCACTCTCTCATTTCGCAAGCCGTGCCGCAAGATCTTCCCCAAGACGAGGTCGAGCGCATCCTCGCCTGCTGGAAAAAGGCTTACGACGAGCACGGTCAAACGCATACGTCGATTTACGACGGTATGATGGAAGCGCTCCTGGAGCTCAAGCGTCGCGGAAAAAAGCTTGCCGTGTTCTCCAACAAGTTCGACGGTGGCGTGAAGACGGTCATGAGCCATTTCATGCCAGGACTCATGGATTTCGAGCTCGGAGAAGGACCTGTGCCGCGCAAGCCCGATCCCCAAGGACTCTTCCTCATAGCAACCGAGCTCGGCATCGACCCGAAACACATAGCGTTCGTGGGAGATTCAGCCGATACCGACATGCAAGTTGCCCGCAACGCCGGGGCCTTCGCACTGGGGGTAAGCTGGGGATATCAGCCAGTGGGACGCCTGCGCAAAACAGCGGATGCCATCATCGACCACCCCTCGCAGTTGCTCGATTTCGCATAATGCGATAAACGAGGCGATTCCTTGCCGCAATCAAAGCGTTGCGCTCCCGTAAAGTCCTTACGCTACAATAATCTGACGCAAACGAACCATTCCGCAAAAGCGAGCCGAGGAGGCAACCATGGCCTCGCCTAAAAACATCGGAAATCAGATTCTTGATGCCGTGCAAGATGCCGTGAATTCCCAAGACTTCAGCGCGCTGCAATCGACCATCGAGTATTCCGTAGGCCTTGCCGCAGAGAACATCAGCAAAGGCCTGGCCCATGCCTCAAAAAGCATGCAGCAGGCGCAAGCCGAATATCAGCAAGAGCAAGAAAAACGCCGCCAGAAGCAGCTGATGCAAGCCATCTATGCAAAAAGCACCCCTTCGAAAGCCGCCGGCTACGCTATGGCCATCGGGGGAGGCGTGGCGGCTGTTCCTCTTCTCCTTGGCGCGGCCATCGTTTCCACAAGCGGAATCGCCGCATTCTTCGTACCTCCTCTTCTATTCGCCGCAGGAGGACTGGTTTTATGCGGCTTCGGCGTACGCCGCCTCCGTCTGACAAAAACTTTCGAGCTGTACAGGGACATCATTTCCACGCGCGAATACTGCACCGTCGAAGAGCTCGCCGCCCGCACGGCCACGTCCCCGAAAACCGTTTTGAAGAATCTCAAGACCATGCTGAAAAAAGGCATGTTCAGACAGGCGGCGTTCGACGACAACGAACAATTCCTCATCACAACACACGACACCTACAGGGAATACCGCGCCGCCCAACTTGAAGCGCGGCATCTCCGCCACCAAGAAGCCCTCGCCCAAAGCGTCAATGCCCCGTCCGGACAAAACCAGGCCTTAACCTCCGAAGCGCAAGCCCTGCTTGCGCGAGGCGAAGCATTCGTCGCAAAGATTCGCATGAGTAACGAAGCCATTCCAGGCGAAGACATATCCCGCACAATTGACCAGATAGAGCACACCGTACGCACTATCTTCAAGCGCGCTGAAGAATACCCCCAAGTCATCGACGACCTTGACAAGCTGATGGACTATTACCTTCCCACTACGGTCAAGCTTCTGGACGCATACAGAGAGCTTGATGCTCAACCCATTCAGGGAGAGAACATCCAGAAATCTAAAAAAGAAATCGAAGCAGCACTCGACACGCTCAGCACGGCCTTCGAAAAGCTTCTCGACTCCATATTCAAAGAGATGGCTTGGGACGTCTCCACCGACATATCGGTCTTGCACACCGTCCTCGCACAGGAAGGCCTTGTGGAAGACCCTTTCACAAAGATGCGTCCCTAACAAACGCGAGCACAGAACCGACCTGAGCATCCATCCGAAACCGAAAGGCAGGATATCATGAGCGATCTCCTTAACAGCGACCAGATGCAGGCTCCCGGCGTGCCCACGCTAACGCTCACACCCACCATGAGCGACGCTGCGGCCCCTGCGTCTGCGCCCACCCTGGTTGCGACGCCCGAGGAAAAAACCCCAGCCGCGCTAGACGACAGCATGCTGAGCGACGAAGAAAAGCGCATGGTGGACAACTTCTCCCAACAGATCAACGTGCGTGATTCCGGCATGATTCTCCAATACGGAGCCGGAGCCCAGAAGAAAATGGCCGACTTCTCCGAATCCGCGCTCGCCAGCGTGCGCACGCAAGACCTGGGCGAGGTGGGCGGCTTGATCAGCAGTGTGGTCGTCGAACTGCGCAGCTTCGACGCTACCGAGGAAAAGGGCGTCTTCGGCTTTTTCAAGAAGGGCGCGAACAAAATCGAGTCCATGCGCGCCAAATACGACAAGGCCGAAGCGAACGTGAATAAAATCGTTGGAGCCCTGCAGGACCACCAGATGAAGCTCATGAAAGACGCTGCGACGCTCGACAAAATGTACGAGCTCAATCTGACATACTTCAAAGAGCTCACCATGTATATTCTTGCAGGAAAAAAGAAACTTGCCGAAGTTCGCGATGTAGAACTGAAAGAGCTCGTCGAGAAGGCACGTTTAAGCGGCAAAGCCGAAGACGCGCAGGCCGCGCAAGATCTTGAAGCCATGTGCACCCGCTTCGAAAAAAAGATTTCCGACCTGGATCTCACCCGCACCATTGCCATGCAGACGGCACCCCAGATTCGCCTGGTGCAGAACAACGAGATCACAATGGTCGAAAAGATTCAAACCACCATCGTCAACACCATTCCTCTGTGGAAAAGTCAGATGGTGCTCGCCCTTGGCATCGCGAATTCAGCCGAAGCAGTACGTGCCCAAAACGCCGTCACCAACATGACCAACGAGCTGCTCAGAAAGAATGCCGAGATGCTGCACACCTCCACCGTAGAGGTGGCGCGCGAATCCGAGCGCGGCATCGTAGACATCGAAACCCTGAAAAACACGAACGAAACGCTGATTAGAACCTTTGACGAAGTCATCCAGATTCAAAAAGAGGGCCGCCAGAAGCGCGCCGAGGCCGAAGCCGAGATGCGCCGCATGGAGGCCGATCTCAAGCAAAAGATGCTCGAGATTCCACGTCTGCCGTAGTTGGAGAAGCAACACGCCGCCGAAACGACGTACCTTCATGGGGCCGAATGTCTGCGAGACGTTCGGCCCCGTTGCTTTTGCGCCCCAAGATCCCAGAACGGAATCGAACGTGCCTCTTGTCTGCCCGGGTGCGGTGGATACCAGGTCCGCCCAGGGCAATGGATACTGGGCCCGCCCAGAAGCGGCGTCGCGCATCTATAATGCAAAGTTTTTTCGAGTATGAACCCTCCCAATTAAGACTCGCATTGCGGGTTTGAAAAAACACCAGGTCAGAAAGGTGCACAATTCGCATATGGAGCAGCACCCTCTGTTTTTTCACCGCTAAAAACGACTTTTGAATTCAAACTCGAAAAAACTTCGCAAATCGAAAGCAACGAAGGCTCCATCCGTAGGATGGTAGCACGGCAGCTCGCGTAATCCATGGGGTCGAATCGCATGGAGGGACTTGGTTCGCGAGATTTGAGGCAATGATGGGAGAAACGGCGGGAGCGGGTGGTTTATAGCCTCTCATGCCTACGGCGCAGAGGGCAGCGGGTAATTTTCTCGAAGCGGCGGGGCGCGCACCAGACTGAAGCAAATAACAAAAAGACCGCTCAATGAGCGGTCTTACAATTCAATGGTGGTCAGAGAGGGACTCGAACCCCCGGCACGGGGATTTTCAATCCCCTGCTCTACCAACTGAGCTACCTGACCAGTTACGCTAAGTGCAGGTATGTATACTACAGAAACCTCTTCATCTTTGCAAGAAGAATTTATGACTTTTTTCCAAAAGGGCGGCCCCGGTATGCGTCGCCGTGCCGCACGTACACAACTACCCTCTGAAAAAACGGGGCCAAAGCGCCGTTTCGCTCCGGCCCCGCCATCGAGTTTTATCCCGATAATCCAATCGACACTACTTCATTGCACAGCCAGCGCCGAAAAGAAGGTCGCGCTCATCCTCGGGAAGCGCGGCACGCGCCTGGTCGCGCAAGTTGTTCACGCCAATAAAGAACTGGCGCATCATAACAACCATGAGGTAGCGTCCCTTTGGCGTCAGCGTAATCTGTTCTTCGTCATCGACATCGAACGCGCCGGACATCTTCATAAAGGCGTATTCGACCGGGAGACCCTGCGCAACGCTGCAGCCGAAATCGCGTTTCCACTGCTTTTTGTCCAAGCGAAGCCCAAAGAGCTGCATCATGAAGCGATAACGCATGCGGTTGTGCTTGGAAAACGTCGCCTTGCCCATGACGGACATGCGATTAGCCTGTATGGCTTCGTTGTACTCGCGCACACTGAAGGTGTTGACGTACTGCGTATTGCCCAGATACGTCATGCCACCGCTGCCGATTGCGGGATATTCTTCGTAATCAACAATATATTCGTCTATCATCTGCCCGCCGCGCGCATCCGATGAGACACCTTCCGGGCGCTTGTTGAACGTCCATGCGCTGCCATGCACGAACGGAGACGCATCGCCTCCCGCCAGCGTTTCGCAAATGATTTCGTAAAAGCGCTGCTCGCGGTTGTAGTCAACCTTGCCGACCGTAGCAGCAAGAGACTTCTCCACCGAAGGAGAGGCCATGAGCGGATAGAACGTTGTCTGGCTTGCGCCGCTTTCAAGCACCATCTCAAGGTCGCGACGAAGAATGTCTTCAGTCTGCGCCGGGAAGTTGAAAATCATATCCACATTGAGCGATTTGAAATACGGCGCCGCTACCTTGATGGATTCGAGAATGCTTTCTCCGCTGCCATATTTATCGTAGCGGTCCATCTGTTTCAAAAGACCGTCGTCAAAGCTCTGCACGCCGACGCTCATGCGGTCCACGCGCCCCTGCAGACGCTCTAAATATTCAGGAATCAGATGATTGGGGTTAGTCTCGCAGGAAACCTCTTTGATGGAAAACTCCGACTTCGCCATATCTATGATGTCACACAATTCATCAAGCACGATAGTGGGCGTTCCGCCGCCAATATAGACAGAATCGAAGTCATATCCAAGCTCTTTAAGCATCATCATCTCGCGGCGAAGATTGGCGAAATACGGCAGAGCGTAATCTTCCGAAAACGGAAAACGGTTGAACGAGCAGTAGGGGCACAGCCGTTCGCAGAAAGGGATGTGGATATAGAGCATGTACGGCTGCCCGGGCTTGGGGCCCGGAATACGCGCGTCGGAGCAGGGCTCTATCTTCATGAAGCGCGATGCGCAGACGCGCACCGCGCTGGTAAGCATTCGTTCGCTGAGCATGCGGTCCTAACCTTTGAGCGCTCGCAATGCAATATCGCGGCGCAGCTGTTTACCTTCGAAGTTGATCTTGTCGCACGCCTCGTATGCGAGTTCGCGTGCCTCTTCGAACGTATCAGCAAGGGCGACAACATTCAACACACGTCCGCCATTCGTGACAAGCTCTTCATCTGCGTTGAACGCCGTTCCCGCATGAAAGACCGTAACCCCCTCAAGAGCCTCGGCCTCTTCGATTCCAAGGATAACTTTTCCTTTTTCATAAGAACCGGGGTAGCCTTCACTTGCCAGAACAACGCAGACTGCGCACTTGTCGCTCCACTGCAGATCGAGGTCGGCAAGGCGGTTTTCAGCGACAGCTTTGAACACCTCGACGGCGTCGCTTTTCATGCGAGGCATGATAACCTGGGTTTCAGGATCGCCGAAACGCGCATTGAATTCGAGCAGCTTAGGTCCTTCGGCGGTCAGCATGAAGCCACCATAGAGAACGCCCGTGTATGCCGCTTCGAAATCCTCGGCGGTCGCAGCAGCAGCTTTTTGCATAATGCCCTGCATCTGAGCCTCAAGCTCGGGCGTAACGCATGGAACGGGGGAGTACACGCCCATGCCGCCGGTATTGGGGCCGCGGTCTCCGTCGTATGCGCGCTTATGGTCCTGGGCGCACGGCATGCAAAGAGCTTTACCACCAGCAAGATATGCAAGCATGCTGCACTCGGGCCCTTCGAGCATCTCCTCGATGACGACGACGGAACCCGCTTCGCCGAAGTCGCCCGCAAAGCAGTCACGAACGGCCTCTTTGGCATCTTCCAAGCAGTCGGCGACGATAACGCCCTTGCCAGCAGCCAAGCCATCGGCCTTAACGACAATGGGAGCGCCCACTTCGTCAAGATAGGCCATAGCCTCCTGCTCGCTGGTGCATTTCTTGTAACGCGCCGTGGGAAGGTCATGAGCAAGCATGAACTCCTTGGAGAAGCTCTTGCTGCCTTCGAGCTGCGCGCCCTGGGCATCGGGGCCGAACACGGCAAAGCCGGCATGGCGAACCTTTTCGGCAACGCCCTCGACCAAGGGAGCCTCGGGGCCTACGACAACCAGCTCGATATCGTTGTCGCGGGAGAAGCCGATAATGGCTTCGGCGTCGAGCATATCGAGCGGGACGTTTTTTGCGATGGTCGCCGTACCGCCGTTACCGGGAGCCACATACAGCTCTCCGATATGAGACGACTTAGCAAGCGCCCACGTCAGGGCGTGCTCGCGACCGCCACTACCAAGCACCAGTACGTTCACTTACGTTCCTTTCAACGTGCAGACACGCTGCTTATTGAGAATCGACCCCGGGCTAAGCCGGGATCGATTCGTTCATTCATTGATCATAGTGTTTCTTTTAGCGAATAGGATAGAACGGTTTGCCACCGTACTCATCCGCCATACAACCGACACAGCAGGAGCGAAATCCCTACCAGCCCCTCATGAACGTCTGGTCGCGGTCGGGGCCGACCGAGATGATAGAGGCTTTCACGCCGCTGAGACGCTCGATCTCAGAAACATAGTCTTTCGCTTCCTGCGGCAGATCGTCGAAACTTTTCGCGGAGGTGATGTCCTTGCCTTTCCAGCCAGGCATGGTCTTGTAGATCGGCTTGGCGTGGAACAGCACGCTCTGCTGCATGGGGAAATAGTCGTAGCGTTTTCCTTCGCACTCGTAGGCGATGCAGATTTTCAGCTCATCGAAAGCGGAAAGCACATCGAGTTTGGTGAGCGCGATATCGGTCAGGCCGTTGACTTCCGCCGCATAGCGGGCGATAACAGCGTCGAACCAGCCGCAGCGACGCTTGCGACCCGTGGTAACGCCGAACTCATGACCTTCAGAGCACAGCAAATCGCCGTCGATGGCATCCTGGCCTTCGCCGCCGTTTTCGGGATACAGAAGCTCGGTGGGGAAGGGGCCGGCACCGACGCGGGTGACGTACGCCTTCTGGATACCAAGCACGCGATCGATGGCCGTAGGGCCGACGCCCGAACCCGTTGCAGCGCCTCCAGCACAGCAGGAAGAGCTGGTAACGAACGGATACGTGCCGTGGTCTATGTCGAGCAAGGTTCCTTGCGCGCCTTCGAACAGAATCTGCTTTCCTTCGCGCAACGCGTCGTTGAGCAGCTGGGCGGTTTCCGCCATATGAGGACGAATGACCTCGGCGTACGGCAGGTACGCTTCGCAGATTTCCTCAACCGTGAAGGTGCGCTTGCCGTACACTTTTTCGAGAATGGCGTTCTTGGTTTCCAGAGCCGCTTCGACCTTCATGCGGAAAACATGCTCGTCAAGAAGGTCCTGGATGCGGATGCCGCTGCGAGCCGCCTTGTCTTGATAGCAAGGACCGATGCCGCGGTTCGTTGTGCCGATTTCGTTTTTTCCGAGACGGAACTCCGAGGCTTTGTCCAGCTCGATGTGATAAGGCATGATGACATGGGCGTCGCAAGAGATTTTCAAGCGATCGCAGGAAAGGCCCTCGCCTTCGAGCATCTTCATCTCTTCGACCAAGACCTGAGGGTTCACCACGACGCCGTTGCCGATGACCGGGATGGCGTCTTCATACATGATGCCCGAAGGAATCAGATGCAGGGCAAGCTTCTTCTCTCCGTGGATGACCGTATGGCCGGCATTATTGCCGCCCTGATAGCGAACCACGTAGTCGAAATCTCGGGCAATAAGATCGGTAACCTTGCCCTTGCCCTCGTCGCCCCATTGGGCGCCGACCAACACCACGTTCGGCATGTTCGTCCTTTCGCTTGACGATATCGTGTTAGACAACCTTGTAATTATAGCGCGACCATTGTATGACCGTCGGCATATTGCCGAACGGCCTCAACAATCTCCTTATGGCAGGTAAAAAGAATGACCTGGCGTTTTTCAGCAAGTTCGCTCAACGCCCGAACGGCCCCTTTGCGGCGTTCGTCGTCGAAGTTAACGAGTATATCATCTGCAAGCACAGGCACGGCGTTCCCGACACCTTCTACGCACTCCAGCAGCGCAATACGCAGGGCGAGATAGAGCTGCTGGCATGTGCCCGTAGAAAGGAAACGAGGCTCTCTTTCGCCCCGGGACACATCCACAGCCACGATGCGCCCGTCGTCTTTCATTCGTATTTCAACCCATGCCCCACCCGTCATCAGGGAGAGCAGACGGGACGCACGGGCGTACACCTCGGGCACGCTTTCGCTTTTCCACTCTTCGATAGCGCGAGCCAAGGCGCGGCGAGCAAGAAGAAGCTTCGCAAGGTTTTCCGCTTCTTCGTTCTTTCTTGTGACGATCTGAGCACGCTGCGTTTTCAAAAGATCGAACTCGCGAAAGCACTCCGCATCGAAGAGGCATTGTTTCAGTTCGCCGAGGCGAATGTCGTTTCGGCGCATAGACTCAAGGAGAACGCCTCGCTCCTCGAGCGCCTCCTCGAGCGCCTGGCGAACGCCTTCGAGACCTTGGCTCTCATCGCACTCAATACGGTGGAAGAGTCCGTGTCGGCGCGCCTCCTCTCGATCGAGGACCTCATGCTCCGCGGCTTTTCGAGCTTCAAGAACCTTTATCCGCTCTTCGATGCCGCGCAGTTCCGCGAGCCGGGAGCGCGACCTTTCCATGGCGGCACGGGCGTTTCGAATTGAGCCCTGCGCTTCAGCAAGGCCTATGGCGTCAAGCTCCTCTTGAACGTGCAGGGAAAACATGAGCTCGTCCTGTTCGCACACCTCAAGAACGCGACGTGCTGCCGAAACTTCGCTTTCGCCCCTTTTTGCCGATGCGGCACGAGGCTCTTTCTTTCGTTGGAAAAAGAGAAACGCCCCCATGCCGACCGCACACGCACCGACCGCAATCGCCATGCATAAAAGAAAGGCGTCGGCATCCGTCAACCCTTTGACCGCCGTTGCCGCACCGACGAAGAAAAGAGCGACACAGCATGCAAGAGTGATTTTGTCGAATTTCGAATATGTCGCCGTGTCTTGTTCATCGTGCGCTTCAATCTGCGCTCGGGCCCGGTCGAAGGCGTCTTGAGCCGATTCGAGCCTACGCTCAAGACGGGCGGATTCCTTCTCCAACCCTTCGAGCCGACGAAGCGCCGCCGCCTCGGCATGCTCATCGGCCGCATGCATTCCTCCGCGCTGACGCAAAACCCGAGCCCCTGCGACAGCTTCGTCCAAAGAGCGATTGCAGCGAGCAAGCTCCTCTGCCGAAGCTTTCATCCTTTCCTCTGTCCGACGAATCTCGACCTCGCACGCTCCCAGCAGCTCAATGCGCGCATTGAGCCTGCCTATCTCGGCAAGGCGCTCATCCTTCCGACGAAGCAGATCTTCGTACTCTTCGCCTTCCTTCTTGAATTGGTCCGACTCTTCCCGCGCCAGCGCAAGACGCCGTTTGCATTCGTCTTCTTCGGCCTGAATGCGCACAAGGGAGTGGTTCGCCGAAGCCGAACGGCTCGTGCGCGCCGCTATGGATTCGTCGATCGCACGCAGAGCTTCAGCGGGGGATATCCCGGTGCCCGACCCTGCAGTCAAAAGCTTCGAGGTCATGTTGGCTGCGCTCCCGAGGCTTCGAAGCTCGTCGCTATCCAGAGAGAACATGGTTTTGAACGTCTCTTTATCGAGCGAATCCGCAATACGCTTCGCCTCCGTCGATGAGCAGGAAAGGCCGTCAGCGTTACGCGTGCGCGACAGTTCGTGAAAACGACCCTCATCGTCAACGAAACGAAGCGTCCCCGACCTCTGCGCAAACGGAGGCTTGTACGTGTTTTTCTGACCGTGCGCATCCTCCCATCCGAAAAGAACACCGCCGACAAACGCGCTCACCGTTGTTTTCCCCGCTTCGTTCTCGCCGTAAACGACGTTCAACCCCGGAGAAAACGGACCGATATTCTTATCGAAGAACTTCCCGAACGCCTGAATATGAATCCTGTCAAGACGAAGGCGGCTCATTGCGCATCACCTCGTTTTTCAAGGAGAAATAGAACATCATCCTCGCCCTGTTCGTACAGGCGGTCTATAGACTTCTCGACAGAGCCAGGAAGCGTGAATCCCCTCTTCGAAAACTCCCCTTGTAGGTAAAGAAGCGACTCCTCCTTCGAATCCCTCTCTTTTTCGAAGCTATTCATCAGCGTCGAATAGAACGAAGCGGAGCGCGCGAGAGCCTGTTTGTCCCGCGGCGGCACGGTGGCGCACAACAGCGCGTCGCAATAAAACGACGGATACCCCTCATTGAGCTCGCGCCTCAACGACTCAAGAACCTCTTCGCGAGAGAGCATCTCATGGAGTGGAGTCATCCCTTCGAGCGTGATGCGCACGACCATCTCATCGCACGCGCTGGCCGCGTTTTCATCGAACACGCGGCGAATGCACGCCGAGATAACGTCGTCATAGCCCGCGCAACCCGACACATCGACGCGAAGACGCTCCCATTCGACCGATTCGCATGCAACGAATTCGACCTGGTTTGCAAAGCCTTGCTCGAGGGTCACCATGAAGCAGCCCCGATCGCCCGTCTCCTTGATGTCCCTGCCTTGAACGCACCCGCAAAACACAACGCGAGGATTCGTCTCTGAGTTCACGTATCTCTTGTGTATATGCCCCAAAGCCCAGTAGTCCATGCCGGAGGCTATAAGCTTCTGTTCGGACGTCGGGGCTTTATAGGGGTCCATCCAAAGACCCGTATGGAGCATCCCTATGCAAAACGGCGCTTCCACCCCGCACTTTTCTTCCGCCGCGGCCCGTGTCATGCCCTCGGAAATATCTTCCCCGGGAGCCATGTTGCAAAAACCTCGGGCGGCTATGACGGCAAGAGGCTCTCCGTTTTTCTCATGACAGACAAACCCCGGCTTATCCGAGGGAAAAAGATATGCGTTTTCGGGAAGGTCTGGGATAACGGCGCGCCAGTTCGGATAGGGGTCGTGGTTTCCGGCGATAATGTACGCTTTGATTCCTTCGTCGTCGAGACGCTTCAGCCCCTGGATGAACCGACGGTAATGGGCGTAGCTCGGCTTGTCGGTATCAAATACATCTCCGCAAAGCAGGAGGAAGTCAACTTTGTTTTCTACGCACGCCTGAATAACGCGATCGTACGCATCGGGAATAGCATGCACCAGGCAATCGGCCCATGCAGGAGATAGGGCACGCAACCCTCTGAAAGGGGCGCCCAAATGGATATCCCCCGCATGAATGAATGTAAGTCTCTCTCCCAATCTAGGCCCACACCTCGTCGTTAGATCTGCGACGCGTCGATATAATTGCCGAACTTCGTATATTCAGGATTGAATGAAAGCGTGATGTCGCGCGTTGCACCGTTACGGTGTTTTGCGACGATAAGCTCCGCCGTGCCAAGGTCAGGGCGCCCATCCTGCTCAGCCTCTACTTCGTCCATGCTTCGGTCGATGAACATGACAATGTCGGCGTCCTGCTCGATAGAGCCGGACTCGCGCAGGTCGGAGAGCATGGGGCGCTTCGTTCCGCGCATTTCGACCGCACGGGAAAGCTGAGAAAGAGCCAGCAGGGGCATATCGAGCTCTTTGGCAAGGACCTTCAGGCCTCGGGAAATCTCGGCGACTTCGACGGCACGGTTTCCATCACGACGCGTCGAGGGCGGTTGCATCAGCTGCAGGTAGTCGACGATGATCAGGCCTTTTTTCTTGTCGCGAAGCTGACGGCGCGCCTTCGCGCGCATCTCGAGCAGCGAGAGACCGGGGGTGTCGTCGATGTAGAGCTCAAGCCCCGACAGCGTTGCCGCCGCATTCATGATGGCGTTCCAGTCTCCCTCTTTCAGATTGCCAGCCCTCAACTGACCGAGATTGACGCGGGCTTCCGCGCATAAGATACGCTGAACAAGCTGGTTGGCGCCCATCTCCAGGCTGAACATCGCAACAGCAGCCCCGGATTTTGCCGCATTCGTTGCCAAATTCAGCGCAAAGGACGTTTTGCCGACACCAGGGCGCGCCGCAAGAATAAGAAGATCGCCCCCTCGAAGACCCCAGAACAGCTTGTCAACGTCGGTAAAGCCCGTGGGAACGCCGGCCATATGGCTTTTGTTGTTGACCAGCTCGTCGATATCGTCGAAAGCCTGGGTGAGGAGGTCGGTGATGTTTTGGAAGGAAGACGAGACGCGCTTCTGCGTTACGTTGAAGAGCATCTTCTCCGCTTCCTCGATGACCGCATTCGTATCGTCGGGGGCGTCGTAGGCGAGCGCATTGATATTGGTGGAGGCATACACCAGATCGCGCAGCACGCTCGTCCTTTTTACGATCTCAGTATGGCTTTTCCAATTGGTCAAGGCGAGCGTATTGTTGGCGAGCTCTACCAGATACGGCCTTCCGCCGACGGCCTCAAGCTGCCCTTCCGCAGACAGACGCTCGGCAAGCGAGATTTGATCGATGGGTATATGACGAAGATTCAGCTCAAGCATGCCTTCGAAAATACGCTGATGAGCAGGTCTGAAGAAATTTTCAGGGGCAAGTTTCGTCGCTATTTCATCGATAGCATCCGGGTTTAGCATGCAGGCGGCCAGAACCGATTTTTCAGCCTCTATGTTGCTCGGCAAGGGCCTGCCCGTCGTCGATTGCAGAACAGGTGCCGTGTTATTGTCAGCCATGTGGTTTCGCTCCGTCTTTCGCGCGTGTGTGTGGAACATCGTTTTCTATCGCCATCTTACTTCATCGCTTGGAAGGAACGACGGAGGACGTCGACCGAAGCGAGAAGCGGGTGAATCGTTGCGTTGAATAGGAACCTGGATAACGATTCGTGCATATAAAAAAACCGACGGAACCATGTTCCGCCGGTTTCATAACCTATGGAGCAAGCGTTACTCAGCAGCCTCTTCGGTTGCCTCGACTGCTTCCTCGACGACCTCTTCGGTCTCCTCGACAGGCTCTTCGACCTTCTCTTCACCAACGAAGAGATTGAGGTCGACCTTGATGTCGCGGTAGATGGAAAGGGTGACGACATGCTCGCCAGCGACCTTGATGGCTTTCTTGAGCTCAAGGCGCTTACGGTCGATGTCGATGTCGAGCTCCTTCTTGACGGCGTCGACGATCATCTGAGCGGTGACGGAGCCGAAGAGGATGCCCTCTTCGCCAACCTTAGCCTCGACCAGAATCTTCTTGCCTTCCAGAGAAGCCTTGAGAGCGTTGGCGTCTTCGATGCGCTTTTCCTCACGCTTCGCGATGTTGCCGCGACGCTGCTCGAGCTGCTTCAGGTTGCCCTTGGTGGCCAGGATAGCCATCTTCTGAGGGCCAAGATAGTTATTGAAGAAGCCAGGAGCAACTTCGACGACGTCGCCTTCGCCGCCCTTGCCCTTCAACTCGGTAAGCAGGATAACCTTCATGGAAACCTCCTAGCGATTGCGACGATCGCCACGACCGCTAACTGCAGGCACCGTGTAAGGCATAAGAGCCATCTCACGAGCATTCTTGATAGCGTTGGCGACATCGCGCTGGTGCTGGACGCAAGCGCCCGTCACGCGACGGGGCTTGATCTTGCCACGATCGGTCATGTATTTGCGCAGCATAGCCGTATCTTTGTAATCAACGTACTGTGCGTCCTCCTTGCAGAACTGGCAGTACTTGCGGCGAGGCTGCTTGGTGTATTCAGCCATGATTTCCTCTTTCAATCCTTAAATGGGGTAGTCTCGGTATGCCCAAGGCCTAGAAGGGGATATCCTCGTCGTAGACGGAAGTGTCTACCGCAGGGGCTGCGGGAGCCGGAGCGTAAGTCGGAGCCGCATACGCGGGTGCGGGAGCGCTCATGTGGGACATGCCCATATTTCCGCCCTCGCCTCGGGCCGTCATGAACTCGATCTCATCCACGACAACCTCGATCTTGCTACGCTTCTGCCCGTCGCGTTCCCACTGGGACCAACGAAGCTTTCCTTCGATTGCAACCTTGGAGCCTTTGCTCAAAAAACGAGATACACTCTCTGCGCGAGCGCCGAACATCGTGCAATCGATGAAATTGGGGTAATCTTCCCACTCGCCAGTCTGCTGGTTCTTGCGACGATCGTTGACCGCAACGCCGAAACCAAGGACAGGGAAGCCGTTTGCTGTCTGACGCAGCTCGGGATCACGCGTGAGATTGCCCGAAATCACCACTTTGTTGATGCTCATTACTCTTCCTCATTCCTCGAAGCAATGAGGGCCATGCCCTCGATCCGATAGCTAAAACCGTGAACTAGTCGCGGTCAGCGCGGCGGACGATCTTGTGGCGAACCACCGCGTCGGTGATGCGCAGCACGCGGTCCAACTCCGCGATGTTAGCAGGATTTGCATGGAAATCGATCAGGGTGTAATCACCCTCGGTCAGGCCAGCGACCTCATAAGCGAGCTTGCGCTTGCCCCAGTCCTCAACGTTGTCGACCTTACCCTCGCCCTCGGCGATAGTGGTCTCAATACGCTTCATAACTGCCAAACGGGTCTCGTCTTCGATCGTAGGCGCGACAAAGAACAACAATTCATAAGCCTTCATTATGTCACCTCCTCTGGACTTACGGCCCCGGGACGCATGAAGGCATCTGCCCGGGACAGGAAACTTGCTCATAATATCAGCAGCCTCCGCCCGATGCAAACAAAAAATCCCACGTCGCCGCGCTCATCACAACTTGTCCATGATGATACGAGAGCCCGCTTTCGCGTTTCTTCCCGGCGTCATCAACCCTTCTTTCGATAACCGTCCGAAACCTTTCCCTCTTTTTGCGCGAAAACGGATGCTTTCGTCCGCTCTCCAAGTGATTCTCTTGTTCTTTCCCCTTCACTACGCCGCCTGCCCTATACTTCCTTCAAGACATGAAACCGCGGCGTAACGCCGCCTAACCCAAGGAGATACGATGGCTGATAGGAATGTCGAAAGCGATACCATCGGAGTTCCCAAGCTAGACGAAACGCTTGAAATCCTTCTTCTTCAGGTGATCGAGGAAGCGCAGCAGCGCATGGAAGACGGCGAAGATGTGGTTCCGTTCACGGCTCTTCTCGTAGGAGATTCCGTCTTCGAGGAAACCCACAACGGCACCACCGACGAGTGCTTCGCCTCTGCGCAGAAGACCGTCGAAGGAGCGGAAGGCGCGCGCGCCTATGCGTTCTGCTACGACGGCTATATTGAAACCGACGACGGAGACAAAGACGCCATCATTGCCGAGGGAGGCATTCCAGGCGAAAAAGACGGTGTGGCGGTAGGCCTTCTTTACGACGCAAGCGGCGAGGAAACAACCTTCGAAGAAGAGGTCTGCTACATCGCCGAAGCCCCGAACTTCCTGGCAAGTAAAGAGCCCGTTCCCGCCATCATAGAAGACGACGAGGAATAACGGGGAACACCATACCTTCATTTTCCCAATCAAGGTCCGCCCACAGAGGCGGACCTTCTTTTTCCCAGGGCGTTATGCCAAGACAAAACACGGGGAGCGCCGATGCTTCAAAGGCGCGTCCTTCGTCGTGTTTTTCGAACATTTCTTAATCTTCCTGCAACATTTTGCCTCCCTTGCGCATGTTGGTGGTGTAAGCCCGAAAAGAAAGGAACGACATGAGCCCTTCATCACTTCGAAGCGAAGAGTTCATGGCCTACGCCATGGATGCTTGGGCCGACACCGTCTATCGTATTGCCCTTTCCCATACCAGATCGGTTCCTGACGCAGAAGACATCACCCAAGACGTGTTCGTGAGGCTTCTGAAAAGCACACTTGCCTTCGAGGACGACGACCACCTCAAAGCATGGCTCATTTCCGCAACCCTCAACTGCTGCCGAGAAATGCATCGTACAACGCAGCGGCGGAAAACGTCGCCCGTCGCCGAGCTTCCCGACACGCGCGCCGCGCCGCCGGCCGACGAAGGCCTTTTTTCCAAGGTCGGCGCGGTTTGGAACGCGTTTGGAAGCCTTCCTCCCAACATGCGCTCGGCTATGCACCTGCGCTATGTGGAAGGCTATTCGGCGGAAGAGATAGCAGACATGGCCCGATGCCGGCCGTCCACCGTTCGATCATGGCTTTTTCGGGCCCGCAAGAAGATTAAAGCCTCCCTCGAAGGAAAGGACGCGCTGTGAAAACCCCCATGAACGACTATCGCGATGCCATGAAGGAGACCTCGCTCACGCAGGAACAGCGGACACGCCTCGAACAAGCCGTTGCACAGGCACGCCGCCAGCACGAAACAGCCAGCACCTCCAAGCCTGCGCCCCGGATCGTCAGCCGACGCACCTTCGCGATCGGAGCCGCTGCGGCCTTCGTCGGCCTTGCCGGGTTCGGAGCCATCAATGTGATTGGCGGTATTCCGAACAACCCCGTCCCCAACGCCTTCGGCCTCAAGGCCTACGCTCTCGACGACCCAGCCCGCCCGAGCGGATACACTGAAGTCCTGACGAAAAACGTGCTCACACGCAACGTCGGCGGGTACTTCGGCGCATGGGAAGACGAGGATGGCAACGTTGTCGAAGGCACGCTCGGCTACGCGTTCAGGCTCGACCTTGAATGCATCGGCGAAAACGTGGCGTCGTATTCCTACCACATCGAAGGCGACAAGGCGTATTTCGGCCTTACGGGAAAAGAAGGTGCCGTCCCTGAGGAATTTTTTCCCAACGGATCTTTCTTTTTGAAAAAATACGAATGCTCCGAATCATTCGTCGTAACGAAAGAGAACCAGCAGAAGTTTGGACCCGAAAAAGACCATGTCCCCCTCATCGTCTTGGCTCTTCCCATGAATGAGGAGTTTCAAGCCGCATACGAATCCGCATGTCTCGCCGACCAGCAAAACACCATGACAACCGAAGCAGGCGACGCTTTCGACCGCCTCATCGAACTGAACGCCGCACAGCGAATAAGCGCATGCTTGTTGAAGGTAACGGCGACCTACGAGGATGGAACGTCCGAAACGAAGAAATACATGATATCGCCCGTCGAAAACTTCGAAGAGCTCTACCTTGCGTTTCAGGAAAAGCGATCCGAGCGTCTTCTGAAAGAATGGGAGGGCGAGCCCCAAACCGACGCCCGCCCCGAAGAACCCGAACTCTACACCATCACCCAAGTTGCCTAAAAGCAGCGGCTCCGCACCTCTGCGCTGCGGAGCCGCTATCTCGTCAAAAGCTCTACGCCCATTCTTGCAGAGGCATCATTCACCGTCTGTCTGCGGGGCGAAATGCCCTCTCGAAACTACTCCCTTATTTGGTCGGAGGGTATCTCGGACGGGTCGAACATCACCTTCGACCGATTGTCCCATATAAGGTCGCGACGAACGAGCGTCCCCGTGCTCTTGTCCTTGACATCGCGATAAATCTTACTCACGCGATAATAGTCTTCGCCCTCTTTTTCGAAATGATGGTCTTCCTCCACGATTTCATATACCCAAGGTATTTCTTTTTCGCAGCGAAGCTCGCCGTGCATGCGCTCTTCATCGAACCAGATCAAAAGCTGGAAATCCTGATCGGTGTTGTTCTTGAATCTAAAATCGACGTAGTTGTACCCCACAGACGTCCCTGCGCTCATGGGAACGCGCTTTCCGTGATCCGGAGCCAATGCGTCGGAGTGCGTATGGAACTCGGTCACATCGAGAGGGCTGTCCAGCACAAGAAGGTGGATGGTATTGGCAAGGTTGCACAACCCTCCTCCTACATCCGGAACCAGTTTCCCTCCCTGAATCACGCGACCGTCCTTGTAACCCTTTTTAGGAGTTATCTTTCCCGTCAGTTTGAAGAAAGAAAACGTCCCCCCGGGGCGGATGATAAGCCCGTTCATAGGATTGCTGGCAATTTTGAGGTTCACGACCTTATTCTGCTGAAGCACGGGATCGACGCCTTTTCCCGTCTTGATGAGGATATTGCTCTTATGGGAGAGAACAACAGGAAGCCTCTCTTCGCAGCGTTCCGTTGCGAAGTGTTCGGAAGAACGTACGTTCTCGATATGTCTCTTCGCTATCTCTTTCTTCACTGAGATTGCGTACGTTACGGGATTGATGTCGCAAAAACGAACACGCTTCTTATCGGCCATCTTGCACCTTACCTGACACGATTTTTTTCATCTTCTTCTACGAGGGACGCTCAACAGATCCCAGGCGCTGATACAAGCGCTTGTTTTTTCTCCATAGAGCAAGCAGCGCCTTCTCCACATAACGACGCTTCCCGATGCGCTGTCCCGGAACCGTGACGTAATGAACCAAAATGCTTGCAAGGCCGCTCGCATTCGCTCCGCGGATGTCGGTAAACATCTGATCGCCTATAACGATTGCCTCGCTACGCTCCAAACCAAGCTTCGCAAGGGCGGCTTCGTAGCCCATCGGGCTTGGCTTCCCAGCATCCGGGATAAACGGGATATGGGTCTTCGCGGTAAACGATTCCAAGCGAGATGTTTCGTTATCCGATAAAAGCACAATCCCGAAACCGCGAGACTGAAGCCCGAGAAGAAAGGCATCCACCTCTTCCGTCGATGGATCTCCGTGATGTACGAGGGTATTGTCCACGTCGAAAATAAGACCCCTATACCCCAGCTTGTACAATTTATCGTAATCGATGCCAAAGACGCTTCGTGCGTATTCATACGGATAAAACTGCTCAAACACGATATTCCTCCCATGCGATGCAGAAGCCATATTAGCACGGAGCTGTATAATGGCGACGTTGTACACATGAGCCCCGAGAGGCGCCGCATATGAACACTAATCCCGAACTCATCGTCATGCTGACGCATAACGACCGAACCGTGGCAAACGCACAAGAAGTCTTCGAGGCGTGCAAGGATTCCAAGGCTCGCTTCTGGGGGTTCAAAGAAGAGCCCCTTCCTCTTGAAGACATGAAAAGGCTTTACTCCATCATGAAGGAATGCGGCAAAACAACTTTTCTCGAAGTTGTCGCATATACCGATGAAGAATGCCTTGCAGGGGCGGAGATGGCGGCCGAATGCGGCGTGGACGTGCTTCTCGGCACGATGTACTCAGATTCCATACAAGAGCTCTGCGAGGCTCAAGGGATGAAATATATGCCATTTGTAGGAAAGGTATCCGGCCGACCGTCCATTCTCGAAGGCTCGCTCGAGGAGATGGTTGAAGAAGCGCGCAGGGCACTGGAAAAAGGCGTTTATGGCTTCGACCTTCTTGGGTACCGATATGCGGGAGATGCGGCCGCCCTGAATAAGGCGTTCGTGCAAGCTGTTGATGTGCCCGTCTGCCTCGCCGGCAGCGTCAACAGCTACCAGCGCCTCGACGAAGTCAAAGATGCATCACCGTGGGCTTTCACTATCGGCGGGGCTTTTTTCGAGAAAAAATTCGGAGAATCGATCAAGGGCCAAATCGATGCCGTCTGCGACTACATGGCCCGATAATTCCTAAGTCGAAAAACGATCAGACACATTCAAGCAAAAGCGGGTCCGATATTCTCGGACCCGCTTTGTTGTATCTGGCGGAGGAGGAGGGATTCGAACCCTCGTCACCCGGGTTGCGGGTGAAACGGTTTTCGAGACCGCCGCATTCAGCCGCTCTGCCACCCTTCCGCGTATGATCGGGGCAAAACCCCGTATGAAACGCGCCTCGGGGGCGCGGGAGTAATCTGGCGGAGAGATAGGGATTCGAACCCTAGGTACTCTTTTGGAGCACACACGATTTCCAATCGTGCACCTTCGGCCAGCTCGGTGATCTCTCCGCTTATTGGTCGAGCATGCTCGCGCGTTGCGCGGTCATGCAGCAGCTACGTAGTATACAACAGCTAATACGCACTCACAAGCGAGAAATATTCCTCTTCACGAGCATCATCGAAATTTTCGTCTGCTTGCACACAGGGCGAGGCGGATTTCGCACTCGACGCGCAGGGTATAGAAGATGTCGACGCAGCGTCAACAACGGATCGCGGAAGCGTGCTATGAGGTACGGCTGATCGCGGAGACGTCGTGGGGGATGCAGCGGAATGAGAAGTTTGCGTGGCCGGCTCCGTAGAACGTCCGGCGATCATGCGCTGCACGTGCAAAGGAACGTCGAACAGCTCGCTCATCACGCCATCCGTCAAGAGCCGGCCTTTCGACCCGTCGGCGAACACCGTACCGTTTTTCAATAGCACGACGCGCTTGATCTCGGGGATAATATCCTCGGGATAGTGCGTGACCAGCACGATTCCCTTTCCCGCTTTTGCAAGCGTGCGCATACTCGACCGAACGTAATACATACCTTCGGGATCAAGTCCGGTGCACGGCTCGTCGAACACAAGAACGTCGGGGTCGTGCACGAGCGCACGAGCTATGAGCACTCGTCGCGCCTGGCCGGTGGACAGCGTCATGATGTCGCGTGCCGCCAACTCGTCAACACCCAGCAGCTCCATAACCTCACGAGCTCGCTCACGGGCTTCATGCAAGTGCCGGGCGTCGACCCGCGCCGGGACGCCCAGCGTTCCGTACAACCCTCCCGCCACCACGTCCGCCGTAGGCAGATGTACGGAAATCTGATCCTGCATCGTCGACGAGACGACGCCCAAGCTCCGCTTCACGTCCGCAAGGGTCGCACGCTCGCTGCCGCGAAACCGAACCGGCGGCACTTCCCGGTGCAAGGGGACCACCTCGCGCGTGATCAGCATCACAAACGTCGACTTTCCCGACCCGTTCGGACCCAGCAACGCAAGATGCTCTCTTTCCTCCAGTCGAAACGAGTCGACCGTCAGAATAGGCGCGCCCGCACGCTGCACGACCGCGTTGTGCAGTTCGAGGAAGGGAGGCGTTTGGATATCCATGGTTCTCCTAAGGGGCCGCGGATGTTTCACGTGAAACATCCGGTCGGGACGGGCGATCCACAAGCAACCGAGGCTGGCAAGCAACCCGGTGAGCCGTCAAACAAACAAACTCGCAGCCACGCCAGAAACGAAACGGCGGGGGCCCGAAGGACGCCCGCCGTGTCGAACTCAGATGAACCAACCTTCCCGAAGCTTAGGCGGCTTCCGCAGGCTGCTCGGAGGCGTTGTCGCCCGCGGCGGCATCGGCATTGCCCTCGGAGGAATCGGCGCCATCGGTCGCGGCCTGATCCTCGGAAGCGGGAGCGTCGGTACCGTCGGCAGAAGCACCGTCGGCAGCCTCACCGCCTTCGGCACCGTCCTTCGAACCTTCCTGAGTTCCGTCGGTTGCGCCGCTATCGGCGTTCGGCGCAGGATACTTGGACATATCGACATCATAGGGAAGACCCTGAGGCATGTCGTTGATCTTGATGTCGGCAGCCTCGGTGGTTTCGTCAAGCCACTTCTTGTAGGCTTCCTGCTGCTTCGTGGACTTCAACGACGAAGCAATGACGGATATCCACTCTTCCGGGATCTGATCGAGGCTCGTCACTTCTTCAGGAGCCTTGTACACATCGGTGCACTTGATGATATGGATGCCGAACTGTGTGGTAACGAGACCGCTCAACTGGCCTTTCTCAAGCGGCTCGAGGCCGTCCTTGTACTCTTTCGCCAGGTTGCTGGGGTTGTTCCAACCCACATCGCCATCGCGCTCGACAGAACCCGGATCCTGCGAGTATTCCTTCACCGCATCGACGAAGTCAAGCTCGCCGGAGTTGAGCTTGTCGAGCACTTCCTGAGCAGTTGCTTCATCATCGGAATTGAACAGGATATGAGAGGAACGCTTGGAACCGTCGTACGCGGTCGCGTACATCTGGGCGTACTGCAGCATGTCGGCGTCGCTGGGATCTTCGTCGGAGGCGAACGATGCGTACAGCTTGTTCTCCTTGAGCTTCTGCTCTATTTCAGCGCGATAGCTATCTTCGGTCATTCCCGCCTGATCGAGCGCGGCCTGCCACTTCTCGTCGGTGTCGTAGTTCGCCTTCACCTTGTCGATCTGCTCGTCGATCTCGGAGCTCTCGACGGTGATGCCCTTCTCCTCGACGCCTTCCTTCAGTAACTCGCGTTGGGCGTAGGAATTGAACACTTCTTCACGCACGGAAGCAGGGGTGTAATCGTTCTGAGAAAGCCACGTGCCCCACGAATCTTCATCGTCAGCACCCAGCTGCTCGCGCACGCCCTGGATGTAGTTGGTGATGGTGTCTTCGGCGATTTCCACGCCGTTGACCGTGCCCGCCA
>ERZ827471.223-NODE-223-length-58779-cov-5.514304_pt1 | contig 58779 bp, 102 predicted proteins | sample MGYA00519772_ERZ827471 | MGnify/ENA primary metagenome ERZ827471 (study PRJEB31778, sample SAMEA3449315) | human gut metagenome | biome: human gut; feature: human-associated habitat; material: faeces | place: United Kingdom | collected 2010/2012 ...
TAGGAGATGATAAAGGAATTGGAAATACTTGTGTAGGACTTACAGGATACGAAATGAAACTATTTCTTAAAAAGATGAAGCGGATGAAAATGTATTCTGGAAAGAAAGTAAGCATCGAATAATATATTGAAATTGACATTTCAAAGGAGAAAATATGTTAATCAGAAGTCAAGATAGAACAAAATTAGTAGATATTGCAGGAAAAACAATTTCAATTAAAAGAATCAATTCGCATATAAACAATATTGAAATTACATATGCTAATAGTTCAGTAGTATTGGGAGCATATAATGAAGAAAATGCATTAAAAGTTTTAGATGTAATTGAAAAAACTTATTGTAAAAGGGATTCTGAATATATTACGTTTAGAATGCCAAAAGATGAAAATGTGAGCAAAATACGTATGTAATAAAGTATATTGGAGGTTTAAATGAAGAATAGAGAAAAATTTGCTAAAGAAATTTTAGATGTTGCGTGTAAAGGTTTGGAATTTGCAGTTACAAAGTCAAGCAAAATTACCTATTGTAGTCAGATTAGTTGTAAGAAGTGTATATTTAAAAGTCCTAAAGATTCTGAAAAAACTTGTAGAATTAAACGATACGAATGGTCAGAATCAGAATATGTAAAGAAACCTAAGTATACAATTACATCAAAAGAGAAAATGTTCTTTGATTTGATTTCGGCTAAATGGAAGTACATTGTAAGAGATAATAATGGTGTATTATATGCTATTGATTCACTACCAATTAAAGAATATGATGGTTGGCGTATCGAAAATATGTCAATGTGTGACTATTATTATATTTCTAATAATCTATTTGGTAATATGTTTGACTTTATCAAATGGGAAGATGAAGAACCTTGGAGTATTGAGGATTTAAAGAAACTAGAGGTGAAAGATGAATGATTTAGACGATTACGAAGAAGATCCATATGACTACTGTTATGAATGTAGTGGTTATGGTGATGATTATTATATGGACGAATATGGAGAATTAGTTTGTAGATGTCCTGAATGCCCTATGAATCCTGATTATGATTATTGGGATGATTAATACATATCAAGTAAATTTCTATGGGTGATCACCCAATTATTTCCAAGAACAAAGAAATATTATTTTTATCGGATAGTCATGAATGTCCGATTTACGCAGCATTACAGAATTTATAGAAAGGAATTTAGGTAAATTCTAGGATAAAGTAGTTGTACAACTCCCTACAAAATAAGGGAATTTGAGTCATTTAGTTGAAAATAATAATTTATCGGAGAATGGATTAAGAGTATTAAGTCTATTTGATGGTATATCTTGTGGCAGAATTGCATTGGATAGAGCTGGATTTAAGGTTAAAGATTACTATGCTTATGAGGTTGAACAGAATGCAATTAAGATAAGTAGGTATAATTACCCATCCATTCAACAATGTGGTGATGTTTTTGATGAAGATTTTAGTAAATATTATGGTATTGATTTGTTAATTGGTGGATCGCCATGCCAGTTCTGGGCTTCTTCAAAGTGTTCTAAGACTGCTAAGAAGAAAAGAGAGGTTAAACCTGATGGTGAAGGATGGAATTTGTTCATGCAATATGTAAGAGCATTACATGAATCAAAACCAAAATATTTTCTATATGAGAACAATTATGGCATTGGTGAAGAAATTCAAGCTGCTATTACAAAAGAACTTGGTGTTGAACCTGTACTTTTAGACAGCCAATTAGTTTCAGCTCAGAGACGCAAGAGATTATATTGGACGAATATTCCAATAAAAGGAGAACCAGAAGATAAAGGAATTTTAGTAAAAGATGTGATTGTAAATGATTCTGAACTGATTAAACAATTTGATGATCGTATTAGAAACACATTAGTCAAATGTGAGAATTACATAAAATATGATTTAAGTAGCAAAGGACATTTTTCTCAGCAAGATAGGATGTATTTTCTTGATAATAAAGCACCAACAGTTCCAAGATGTAGAACTGAAACTAAATTCAACGTTTGGTTAGGTGGAGAAACATATAAGAAAACTTGTCCTGTTGAGATAGAAAGACTTCAAACATTACCAAATGGATATACGGAGTTTGGGTTGAATGAAGATGGAAGCATTGTGAAAATGCCGAAAACAAGAAGATTTGAAGCTATTGGTAACGGTTGGACTGTTGATATGATAGCTTGGATATTTAGTTTTATGAAGGAGAAACAAGATGCAAATAACAGCTAAAAGCTATTTTAGTGGAGCAGGAGGAATGGATTTAGGAATAGAGGAATCTGGAATTAACATAATTGAATCGTATGAGATAGATAAAAAGTGTTGCAACACTTTGAGAAAGAATTTCAAACATCATGTAAATGAGTCAGATATTACACAGATTACAGTTCTCGATCAGAATGATGCGGATGTTTATATTGGTACATTTCCATGTACACGATATTCAACCATTGCTGATATTTCAGGTACAAGAACAGGTGATGATTTATTTTTACATTTTTTTAGGCATATTGCTTTAGCACAACCAGAAATGTATGTAGTAGAAAACGTTCCTGGAATGCTTAAATTCAAAGTAGTTATGGAAGCATTGACAAAATTACCTGATTATTACGTGAGAGTTGAATGTCCTATTAACGCAAATATGTGGTTGCCACAGGAAAGAAAACGATTAATTCTAATTGGAAGTAAGAAACCATTTACCAATTTTGATTATCCTGATTCTCAACCATTAAAACTGAAAGATATTATCGAAAATGATGCTTCGATTGATATTCCACAATATGTATATAACCGCATTAATGGAAAATATAGAGATAAACCAATTGTTTCAGATCCAGATAATGACGATCTTGCTCCAACATGTGTAGCGCATTACGCAAAAGATAAAGGAACAAGATTAATCAAAGATGGAAAGAGAATTAGACCATATACGGTAAGAGAATATGCTAGATTACAAGGTTTTCCAGATTGGTTTGAGTTCTGTGGTACAGATAATGATGCTTATAGACAGATTGGTAATGCTGTTGCTGTTCCAATGGGACGTTGGATTGGTAAACAGATTGTAAAATATTTTAATTCATAATAAGAAAAGGAGAAAACACTATGGGAATTACAAGCAAACAGACAGGAAAATTTAGAGGAATGATGAGAAAGATTGAGAACGAGCAGCTTAAAATTAAAGCAGATTCCGTAAAACGTAAGAAGAAAGATAGTAATAAAAATGCCTGACATTACCATGTGCCGTAGTAGTGACTGTCCAAAACGCAGTCATTGCTACAGGGCGCAAGCCAAACCAGACAAATTGCAGAGTTATTCAGACTTTTCTGCTGAGTGCTTTCAATATGATTTCTTACGATTTTGGAGTATGAGTGGGGAATCTGATGAGATGAATGGTTGATTTCAAATGAGATGGTTAATTAATTATATACGAAGTTGTTTTTGTAAACATGACTGGGAATTAATTTTTGATACTCAAGTACATGGTGAAAAATTAGATGGAAGTCGTTATGAATATCCATTATATCGTGTAAAAACATATCGTTGTAAAAAATGTGGAATGGAGAAGAAATATAAAAGTGTTAAATAAATTTCCGATAATGCATTTGATTGGCAGTACAAAAATAGAAAATGAACAACAATTTGTATATGCTGAGAAATATTATACTAAGAATGGATATATAGTATTTAAGCCTGTATTTTTCGGATTAGATCAAAATGATAAAAAGTTGGCAATGTATACTGATATGTGTACACAAAAATTAAATATGTGTGATGTAGTTTGTGTCGTTACTGAGCATATTGGAGAATCTACAAGAAAAAGAATTGAACAAGCAAGAGAACTCGGTAAGGAAATTATATATTTTAATTTGGAGGAATAAATAATATGATTAAAATTGTTTGTATTGTGAGTTTTATTTTACTTACGTGTGTTGCTATTGGTGCATCGTTTGAATAAAATAACGAGGTGAAGAATGAAGAATTATATTCCTTTAAAATCGTCAAAATTATCAAAATATAAGCAATATATGTATGTTGATTGTAAGGATTATTTAGCGGATGACTTATTTATTAAGAATGAAATTGTAGTAAAATTTGAGGCTGATTTTACAAAAGATAATTCTGATTATATTTTTGTGAATTGTAAAATAAAAAAGAAAAATCAGGATAAATTCATTAAGACTCTTGGAGAATTGAAAAATAAGATGTTAATTATGGGACATTCTGATTATGAATCATTTTGTGAAGAACATATTAACAGAATTTTAAATGATGCAAACAATATATAAGTTGAAAGAAATCTTTCATAGAATGGATAAATAGGAGGTAATTATGGTATATGGAGTATTTGGTGGTTGTTATAGCGACTGGTATATAGTTGGTTATTTTGGTAATCGTGATGATGCAGAAAAATATTGTTGTATCTCTAATGCTGATTATTATGTAGAACCATTAAAAAATTTAACAAATGAAAAAGATCTGTCGAAAGTAGAATTAAAGTATACTCATGAGGTTCTTTTTGATTATGATAAAAACAATAAATATACTATGAGAAAAGAACCAGATAGATATAGATATTATATAGATAATGAATTGCATTGCAATAATATAACGAAAAGTGATAGACTGTATAACTGGATAAAATTTGAAATTAATATTAGTCATAATGATAGAAAGCTTGCTGAAAAAATTGCACAAGATTATTTGGCAGAATTACGTTCTTACGGTGATGGTAAAATTTATGATGAAAATATTAAGTTAATGAATGAAAAATTTGCAAGACCTTTTAAAGAAAAAGAAAGATTAGAAAAAGAGAAACAGCTAAGAGAAAAAGAGTTAGCTGAATTACAAAGGTTAAAAGAAAAGTATGAGTAAAGAACTAAAATGGTGTAAGTAATTCATTAAATGTAGTAGCTTATCAATATATCACAGGAAAAGGCGTGTAAGAAAGAAGAACAGAAATAGAGTAGTTGAAATTTTCTCATATTAATTAATTACCATATCCTGTTGAATGGATGAGAAAGGAGAAGAAATGATAAACGTGGTTGAAATGAGATTAGTTAAAATTGTAGATATGAAACTCAAAAAATCAGATAAACAATTCTTGTTGGATGTTAAATTAGATACTGGGGATTCATATGTTTATATTAGAGATATTGAAATTGCTCGTATGGACAATGTATTAAATAGTGTAAAGATTGAACAAGACAACTTAACTGGCGATTGTATGATTTCAAGATTGATAAAAAATAATTTATGGGTACTTAATAATACTATAGAGCATGAACAAAAACCAAAAGAAATGACATTAGAAGATATTGAAAAAGCTCTTGGATATCCTGTGAAGATCGTTGAGGATAAGAAATGAATAAATTAACTATGTATATTATATGGATTTCATGCGCAGTAATTTCTATCGGGGGAATGTTAATTACTAAAAATTCTGATATGGTTTGGTTTATGGTAATTCCTTTCGCGGTAATGTTTGCAGAAGATTTATGGAGTTGAAAAATTTATTTCAAGGAGGGTTACATGAATGATTAAATACTATTGTGATATATGTGGAAAAGAAACAAATAATAAATCTTATTGTATACCAATAAAAATATATGGAACGTCTGGTTGTACATATTTTTCAAAATATCTTTCAAAAGAAGTTTTATTGTGTTCTTCATGTAGAGATAAGTTTAGTGATTTTGCTTTAAGATTGGCTGTGGATGATGAACTCTATGAAAGATTGAAATTTGATCCAGATGACTAAATACAAGGAGAATTTATCAATGTTAGAACCTTATGAATGGGAAAGTCAGATATACTTACATCCACCAGATAAAATGAATGATTTGTATTATAAAGTTTGTTGTTATTGGAATGCAAAAACTGAAATATATGATTCTTTTTTAGCTGACAGTTATCTATATGACTCAGCATATATTTCAAATCCTAAACTTCGTGGCTATTCTGCCGAATATTCCAGTCAAATATTTTTATTTTGTCAACATGTACTTATTTGTAAATGTGATAAACCGTTTGATAAAAACTTATGGAAGAATATAAATAACAATAGATATACTGCTCGTCAATGGATGAAAGAATATGAAAGAATGGAATCTAATGGAGAATTAGATTTTATAGAAAGATATAAACAATAATAAATAATTTCAATTTAACAGAAAGGAACAAGGCGTTGCAACCGTAAGAGATATCTACCTTTCTGGTATAAAATGTGAAGTATATGGGTTCAAAATCTCGAATTGTTGATAACATTTTACCTATTATACAAGAACGATTACGAGATTATAATATAAAAACATACATAGAGCCATTTTGTGGAGGAGCTAATGTAATTGATAAAGTTCAATGTGATATAAAAATAGCATCTGATAATCACAAATATCTTATTGAAATGTTTAATAATCTAAATCATATTAAAAATCTTCCAGATTTTATAACGAAAAAACATTACTCAGATGTTAGGAACTGTTTTAATAAAGGATTGAATATATATCCAGATTGGTATATTGGTGCAGTTGGATTTCTTGCAAGCTATAATGGTAGATTTTTTGATGGTGGATACGCTGGGATTGTACATACCAAAACTGGAACAGAAAGAAATTATTATGATGAGGCAAGAAGAAATTTATTAGAACAAATTCCACATTTGCAAGATGTCTTTTTTCAATATGGCGATTATGAAGAATTATATTCTGATATGTATGATTGTTTATTTTATTGTGATATACCTTATAAAGGCGTAAAACAATATGGCACAAGTAAGAATTTTGATTATGATAGATTTTGGAATTGGGCTAAAAGGATGAGTGAAAAAAATATTGTATTGGTTAGTGAACATGAAGCACCGTCAGAATGGGAATGTATTTGGCAACAGGAAGTTAGGAGAACTATTGATAATAATAAAAGAGTAAAAGCGACAGAAAAGCTATTTGAAATAAGAGAATAATGAATAAGGAAAAAACAATAAAAATGTCTGATTTAATTGGAAAAGAAATTAAAATTGGAGAAATGGAAGGTGAAATAACTAATATTTTAGGTGTTGGTTATGAGATTACTTTTTTTAATATTAATTATGGTAAAACTTTTATTGATGCAAGATATATTTATAATTACATTGTGTGACTTGAAACACGAGTTTCATAGGAGGAATAATTTATGAGTTATATTATTAAATCACCAGACGACTTGAAAGATCCATTTTTATGTTATTGTGTATTCCATAGATTTATGGAAGAAGCTGGCGAAGATTATATTGATTACAATGAATGTATTGTAAACGGGACACCATTATTGTTTTGGATGCTTGGCAAAGGATATATTTCAGACAAAGAAACAGAAGAAGTGTTAGAGAGAAGTAATGGGAAATATATTTATGTTTCAGATATTTTAAAAGACGATGCAATTTTTAAAGAAAGTTATGGCGACACATCAATTGGATCAGTAAAATCATATAGCATTTTAGCAGAATATATGTGTCAAATTTCTGAGTTCAGACAAAGATTATACGATAGTGTAAACAATAATGCAACAGGATTTATAGATGACAAATTCTATAAAGATGAAGATGGGGTTAGTCTTGCTTGTATTATCAGTGATGAAAATATGATTGAAAGTAAATTGTATTCTTTAGAAGAATTAAAAGATATGACAGTATATGAATTTGATGATTTATCATATAAAGATCAGTTTAATGCAGTAAGAAATCTTACTATTAAAGAAGCCGATGGTATAGAAGAAAAATATAGTTAGTTTAAACACAGTTTTCAAAATTTGTAGGAGAAAAATATGGTTCTAAAAGATAAATATAATAATAAATCATATTATTGCAAACTTACAGAAGACTTAGACCATTGCGCAGGATTTGATAAAAAAGCTTATAAATATTATAAGCATTATTTACTCGATTATCGAAATGTCAATGGTTTTTATAATTTCCCAATTCGTGTTCCTGGTCGTACAATTGGTGGAGTTTGGGTTGATAATCATAATATAATTACCAATATAAAAATTGATCGTAGTTATGCTGTGAAAACATATTCTAATGAATTAGATGCGATTATAGAGAAATATATTGGTAAGAAGATTGAGTTTGAAAGGTGAAATAGATGATAAAAATTAGCAAAATTGCCTTTGAAGCATTAAGTGATACTGACGGAAAGGTTTCAAGAAAACCAGTGGAATGGTGGAGAAGAAGTAAACTGGCATGTATTTGGTTCATATTGTGTCTGCTGGCAGAGATTCCAATAGTAATATTAAGATTTGTACTTATGACAATTTGTTTTATTCCGCATAAAATTTATGAGCATTTAGAAGATATGTCTTTTTAGGAGGTGAAGTAGATGGAGAGATTAACACTTGAAAATGCTATCAATCGTTCAAGAAAATTAGCAGAACGTCATAGATGGAATAGTGAAAACACAAAACTTGAAACGTCAGATGAAAATGCTAATGAAGTATATAAAAATACTTGCATCCAATATGCAAATCAGGAAGAACAGTATGCGGAGTGGCTTGAAGAATTAAAATTTTATAAAGACTTAGAAGAATAGGGCTTGTTTGTTAGATTGCCGTGTAAGGTTGGAGATACAGTGTATGATATTGTAGGAAGACCTCTTAAAATTGTAGAACACAAAGTGGACGCTTTTCATATTGATAAAAAAGGCTTTCATTTACAAATTATTAACGGAGTTTTAGAAAAGAAGCAAGAAGCAAAGGTTTATTTTTCTCTTGAAGAAGCTGAGAAGAAGTTGGAGGAGATGGAACATGAATAATATTTATTTAGTTATGAGAGAAAAGACAATGTAGTTGTGTCTATTATGCTGAATAAATCAGATCATACATATTCTTTTGTAAATTTAACAAAAGGACACATATGTACTTGTAAATTTAATAGTGTTGAAGAAGCGATAAACGATATGCAAACTAAAAAAGAAAATGATGAAGTTGTAGATTATTTTAAAGTAGGTGAATAAATAGTGGATCGAAGAAATAGAAAGTATTATTTAATGGAATTACCATATTGTCACAATGCGTGTATTAAAAAGTTGAAAGAAATTAGAACGGTAAAAATTTCAAATCCTTATGATTTCGATAAAGATAGGGAGTATGGATACGCAAACTGTTTAATTGGATTTTCTAATAATGTAGAAAATTCTGTTCTTACAATTTTAAATTCAAAATGGGAGTATGGTTATAAAGCAAAATATAAAGAAATTACTAAAGAAATGATTGGACATTAAAGTTAAAACGGCAGTTTCATTTGGAGAAATAAAGCACATAATAATAAATAATATATAAAACAGGAGGAATAAAGAATGATGAACAATTTTTTAAACGGGATGTTTGGGAAAGTTGGAAGTGGAATGTGTAGGCTTTCAATGAATGGAGGAATTGCAGTAAAAACATCAAACGGTTACAAAAGCTACAATGTTAAAACAGGTAAGCTTACTAATTGTAGCAATTTTGTGTTTGATATTGGAGAAGAATTTTTCTTTGTAATTCCAACAAATAAAGTAGAAAAAGGTGATATTATTTTAGTTAATAATAAACCAAAATGTGTCATTGAATCTGATAAAACTAAAATTACTGTAATTAATTATGAAGATTCAACAGTAGAAACTATTTTACCTGAGAGACATGTATTTATGGGTAATACATATTTTTATGGGAAAATTGTTTCAATGTTTGGATGTGATATTTTAAAAGGAAAGAAAGGCACAAACAATATTTTTAAATATATGATGCTTTCACAAATGATGAAGGGTGAAAACAATTCTTCTGGAATGCTAAATGGAAATAGTGGAGGAATGAGTGCTATGTTACCATTTATGATGATGGGTGGAAATATGGGAGAAATGTTTGATGGAATGTTTGATTTTGATACAGACAATGATACAGATGTAGAAGAAGAGGAGGAAGCATAATATGGGATGTGGATCATGGACAAGAGCTAGTTATACAAGTTATTCAAAATCAGTAGGAAGAAGTGTTTCAAAAGATGGAACAATTAGTGGTTCTTATTCTAATCAGGATATGTTCAAAGCTACAAATATTGATCCTGCACTGAATCCCAAAAATGTAATCAGGGAATGTTGCGACACAGAAGAACATCCAAATACAGTTCCAGTTATTTTAGCATTAGATGTTACTGGATCTATGGGACAAGCTGCCGTTGAAGTAGCAAAGAAACTCAATGTAATTATGACTAAATTATATGAGAAAGTAACAGATGTTGAATTTCTCATTATGGGGATTGGAGATTTAGCATGTGACATTTGCCCTATTCAAGCTTCTCAGTTTGAATCAGATATTCGTATTGCTGAACAGCTTGATAAAATTTATTTTGAATTTGGTGGTGGTGGAAATAATTACGAGTCTTATACCGCAGCATGGTATTTTGGTTCTCGTCATACAAAGCTTGATTGTTTACATCGTGGAAGAAAAGGAATTATCATCACTATGGGAGATGAACAACTTAATCCATATCTTCCATTAAGAGGTCGTCACAGTGGATTGATTGAAGCAACAGGGGATAATCTTCAAGATGATGTAGAAACAAAAGATTTATATAATGAAGTTTCTAAAAAATTTAATATTTATCATTTAGATGTAAATCATGGTCGTAGATGGGACGAAGATGAGATTGAAACATCTTATAGAAAATATCTTGACGATGTTCATTTTAGAAAAGTGACTATGGATAGTATTACGAATGAAATTGTAGACATTATCATTAATGAAGCAGAAAATAATGTAGTAAATTCAGTTACAAAATCTTCTGGTTCAGAAGAAATTACATGGTAGAATAGGAGAATTAAAAGATGAAAGACATTAAGATTGTAATTGGAGCAAATTTTGGAGATGAAGGAAAGGGTTTGATGACAGATTATTTTTCGCAAAAATCCAATAGCATTGTTGTGTGTTCAAATGGTGGAGCGCAAAGAGGACATACTGTAACAACACCAACTGCAATTAGACATGTCTTTCATCATTTTGGATCAGGTACATTTAACAATGCAAGTACATATTTATCTGAGGATTTTATTATTAATCCAATTATTTTTAAACAAGAATATGATGAGTTAGTAAAACTTAATCATAATCCAAATGTATATATTAATCAAAATTGCATGATAACAACTCCATTTGATATGATAGCTAATCAAATCGTTGAGGAAAGCCGTGGGAAAAATAAACATGGCAGTTGTGGATTAGGGGTTTATGAGACAATTAAAAGATATAGAGCTGGTGTAACTGATTTAGATTACAATATTAAAGAATACTATTTGGAACAACTTAAAAAAGAGGACATTGAATTATCAGGCGAATGGTTGAAAATCTTTTTTGATAATGGTATATTTGAACATTTCTTAGAAGACTTGGATTTTATGAATAGCCATTCATTGTGTATTTCAGATGAATATTTCTTAAATCAGTATGACAATATTATTTTTGAAGCAGCACAAGGGCTTTTACTTGATCAAAATAATATTGATTATTTTCCACATCTTACCCCATCTAACACTGGAATTAAAAATCCCAAGAAAATAATTGAAAATATTGAATGGAATGATGATATAAATATTGAAACTTGTTATGTATCTCGTACTTATTTAACAAGACATGGCGCAGGGAAATTTCCATCAGAATGCAATAAAAATTTTATTAACGAATATATGTATGATAAAACAAATGTTCCAAATCCTTTTCAAGATAGATTAAGATATGGACATCTTAATCTAAGAGAACTATATAATAGATGTTCTGATGATATTGGAGATTTTGGAAACACAAAATCAATTGCAATTACTCATTGTAACGAATATGACAAATGGGATAATGATTTGCTTATAAATTTATTTAATGATTGGAATATTTATTATTCTGATGGAGAAACCCGAAATGATGTAGATTTAAGATAATTGAAATGTTGTTTTCAAGGAGGTTAAGATGAAAAGACAGATAAGAAAATCAGTTTTTGAAACAAATTCGTCAAGTACACACGCTATTTGCATTACTAAAAAGAAAGATAATTATAAACTTCCAGATCATATTGATTTTGAATTTGGCGAGTTTGGGTGGGGATATGACGAATATAATGATCCAGAAACAAAATTATCATATCTTGTAACTATGATTGGCGAATCTCATAATTGTTATTCTATTAAAGAAATATATGAGACTAATGATTTTAAGAAAATTAATGATGTGGTTTCAGCAAGATGTGAATGTGATGGAATTGAAATTAAAAATGTTGATGGATATATTGACCATCAATCAATAGACACAATTGATGGTCTAATGAAAGAATATGATTGTACAATTGAAGAATTTATTTTTGATAAAGGAATTACTTTAGTAATTGATAACGATGATTAATAGGAGGATTGATTTTATGAAGAGACAAATTAGACGAGGAGTATTTGAAACTAATAGCAGCTCTGTGCATTCGCTTACAATGTGTACACAATCAGATTATGATAGATGGAAAAATGGAGAACTTATTTATGATTATTGGGAAGATAAATTAATTCCACTAGATGATACAGATTATCATGATGATGACAGATATTACACATATAATCGTTTTAATGAGTATGGTGCACTTGATTATGAAACTTTTAAAGATACATTTACGACAGAAAATGGTGATACAGTAGTTGCATTTGGATATTACGGTCACGATTGATTAGGAGGATTAAGAATGGGATTATTAGGAAGATATAAAAACGGTAACTTTGTGACAACTATTTTGAGTGACGGAACAAAAATTAGAGAAACAAAAGATGATGAATTTATTCCTTTATTTGCTGAAAATATGGATATTAAGTTGACTAACAAGTGTAATGGTGGATGTGCATGGTGTCATGAGGGAAGTTCTATAAACGGTAAACATGGCGATATCTTAAATGAAAAATTTATTGATACTTTACATCCATATCAAGAAGTTGCTTGTTTGTCAGGGGATACATATGTGTTTAATAATACTGGGGCGATTAGGATAGATGAATTAAAAATTGGCGATTATATTTTTGATTCAGGTCACAAATTAAGAAAAATAGTAAATATCAATAAATCGAATAAGCCAACATATAAAATTAATGGAGATAGGGGTATGTCGGTAAAATGTTCCGAAGATCATCCATTCTTGTCTGACGGGAAATTGATACCTGCGAAAGAAATGAAAAATAAAACAATAGACAAATTATCTCCTATAAACGATTCAGATCATAGAGAAATTAATGTTCTTGATATGTCAAAATATATTCATTCTTGGAATATCGAAAATGTTCACTCCGTAGGTGGAAAAATATTCGAAGATTATACCGTTCGTATTTCAAATAGTGGGAAAACAATGCCTAGATATATTAATTTGAATACAGAAATAATGTATTTATATGGTTGGTATATCGCAGAAGGAAGCAATAAAAGTTTAGTTATGCATAAAAAAGAATTACCTATGGCGCAGAAACTCGGAGAAATTTGGAAAAAATATTTTTTTACAGATTATCATATTTATGAACCTGATAATAAAAATTCAATTGCAATAGAGTTATACCCTCAAAGTAATATGAATGCATTTTTTGTAGAAGCAATGAAAAGTGGAACAGGGGCAAGAAATAAATCAATACGTTTTTTATTTGAAATTAATGATAGAGAGTTAATTAGAAGTGCTCTATTAGGATTATTTGATGGTGATGGATGTTATAGGATGAGAGAAAAAGGAAATAATAAATATTATCAAGCATCACTAAAGACATCAAGTAGGAAACTTGCGTATGAAGTTTCTTATATTTTAGCAAAATGGTTTGGGGTATATTCTTCTATTCATCATGGTATGAATAATGAACGATATATCGAAGATAGGAAATTAGAACCTACTGATTATTTTTCAGTTGAAGTATATGGTGCAAAAAATTTAAAAATAGTTTTCCCTGAAAGGTTCGATAATTTAGACTTGATGAGAGAACAAAAACATAATACATATAAATTTAAAGAAATACAAAAAATAGAAGATGAAGTATTATATGATATTACCTTGGAAAATGGAAGTCATATTTTTCCTATCAATGGATATATTTTAACACATAATTGTGGCGGTGGTGATGCAACCAGTCATCCTGATTTAATTCCATTCTTACAAAAACTAAAAGAACGAAAAGTTATTGCAAATATGACTGTTAATCAGATCCATTTTGAAAAGAAGCATGAATTAATCAAAAAGTTAGTTGACGAGAAATTAATCTATGGTCTTGGCGTTTCGCTAGTAAATCCCACAAAACATTTTATTGAACTTATAAAACAATATCCAAATGCAGTTATTCATGTAATTAATGGCGTATTGAAACCATCAGATATAAAAGCATTAGAGAATAATAATTTAAAGATATTGATTCTTGGGTATAAACATTTGCGTAGAGGTAATGAGTATTTTGAAGAAGAACAGAATGATATTGAGACTAAGCAACAATGGTTATATGAAAATCTTGAAGATATTATTCAGAAATTTAAAGTTGTAAGTTTTGATAATCTTGCGATTGAGCAGCTGGATGTAAACAGATTATTAACTCAGGAAGAATGGGATGAGTTTTACATGGGCGATGACGGAAAAGTTACATATTATGTCGATATGGTAGAGCGTAAATTTGCTCAGAGTTCAACAGCCCCGTTTAATAAAAGATATGATTTACTTGACTCAGTAGACGATATGTTTAAGGTTATTACACGATAAAATGTGTACTCAATTTAATAAAATAAATAATATATAAAATAGAGGAATTAAAATGAACAGATTTTTTGGAATGATGCCACGTAATGAAATTGATAAAGAAGAAACATTTATTAATGAAAATAATTATAAAGTAACAATTCAAGCTGGATGCAATGGATATACGATTATATATGCAGATGGAAGTTCTCAGTATGAAGATATTACTTGTTCTACAGAAGAGAATTTTAACAAGGCATTCAGATTAGCTGAAAGTAGTGTTGGCAAACTAACTAGAACTGAACAAGTAAGTGAGGAACGTTAAATTGATTGAACTACATAAAGCAGAACAACGATTGAAAGAAATAGAAAAGAAGTTTGGTAAAAATGACTTATTTGGGTATATTGATGGATATGATTTCTCACTTATTATGCAAGATTTATTAATTCCAGATGGAGATTATGTCATTGATACAGGGAATTGGGAAAATGTAAATTATGTATGTGCATATGGATTGATTAAGAGAATTAAGAAACATCCATTAATATGGAAATTATTCTTTATGATTTAGTAATGAATTGCGTCTTTCATAGACAAAATTGAAAGTAGAATAGGAGAAAATATGAATCAACAAACATACGATTATATCTCATTAAAGGCATTATCTGATAGATTCAGAGAAGTAGCTGCGACAATCACGAATGATGAGATTAAGTCTATTATTAAGTCACAAATAGAAGAAAAGGTAAAAGATGAATTATATTCTGTTGACATACCATTGTCAGAAATTGTAAATGAATGGTTTGAAGATGAAGATAACTCTACTTGGATTTTGGATACATTAAAAAAATCTATTGAAAATAAATTATCCGATAAAAAGATCCGTTGGTAATAATTAGTATATTAAAATGAGGAAGAATAAATGAATGAATTTACAGTAATTTTAAACTTACTATTTTTAGTGTTACTTGGTGGATGTGTATTAATTGGGAGAAATAAAGAATGAGACTGATTGATGCAGATAAGTTAATTCAAGAAATGAGAAAATGGTATTGGGATAAAGAAAAGCAGAAAGCTGCGAAAAATGATGTTTCTCCGATGGATTTATTTACACATCTTGCAATTACAACTATTCAAGAACAGCCGACAGCTTTTGATGTAGATGAAGTTGTTCAACAGTTGGAAATGTTAATCGAAGATAAAGTTTCAGAATCGGGCGACGATTGGTATACAGCCCAATGCCTGAATGAAGCAGTTGAAATTGTGAAAGGCGGTGGAATTAAATGAGTAAATCAGTATTTGTTGTAAATACATCAGAAACTTGTGTAGATTGTATATTTTGTCAAGAATGCGGTATAGGAAGTAGAAAATACGCATATTGCTATGTAACAAATGGGGATAGCGAAAATGACATGAAACCAATTGACTGTATATACGGATATCGTCAATCTAAACCTGATTGGTGTCCGTTGAAGCCATTACCGGAGAAGGATAATTTTGATGATCCGTATGACGAATATTATACTGGGTATCGTGACGGTTGGAATAGATGTTTAGAGGAAATTACAGGGAGAAATGAGAAATGAATCATGGAAAAGAACTTTTTGAAAATCAAAAAATTATTATACTTGTGTTGAGTAAAACTTTCAACTCATAAAATGGAGGAATTTATATGAAAAAGTATATTGATGTGGATTTTAATTATGGAATGACAATTGAAGAAGCTGTTAAATACTTGCGCCAGTTATCATATGAAACTGGTAAGGATTATTGGGGAACTTTTAATGGTAATATTTTAAGTTCTGATATGACAGTAGATGAAGCATATATTAAATGTATTGGCAAAACATTTAAAGAATTTAAAGATGAACAAGAAAAAAGGAGACAAGATTTCATCAGAAGAGAAGAAGAACATAAAAAATAAAATTCCAGAACTAACAAAATATTGGATTAAAGAAGGACATAAAGTTTTATCACAAGACAAATGGGACGAATGGGATAGATGTGTACCTATTAGATTAGGTGATCTGTACAAAGGAATGGAGTTAGGTCAATGTTTAGATATTATTAAAACTGTTAAGGATAATTCTATTGTCGCAGGTATTAAAGTAATGAAAAATCAAGGTCACTCAGGAATGTCTTGGGGATTTATGAAATCTATGATTAAGACTTTTTGTGATTGTGGTAACGAATTTGTTGAAGCTTTAGATAATATGTAATTTTTCTAAGAGTGTTTCTGCTCAAGATTCCATAAAATGCAACTGAATAGAGGTGATAGTAATAGTACGCAAATCAAAAAGATTTACTAATACATGGTGGAGTTTATGCACTAACTATGAAGATTATTTTAACTTTGCAAAAGAAATGTATCAATGGAAAGGTGAAGATGCCATATTTGGCGGTGAGCAATTCCAAACAGAAGACTCATTATTTGATAGTGTGAGTTCTTGGATGGACACGTTTGAAGTTCCATATATATTAGAAAATCCTAATGATAAATACTCTGATGAACATGAGATTAATAATCCATTGACTGATAAATACGAAATTAAAAATAAACCAGAAGAGAATGAATATCCAGTAGTGGTTTATATGTATAGAGTGCAAGATTATTTTAATATTGACTGGTTTAGTATTAAAGAATTGGAAAGTGAGGATAAATAATGCCAACAGGATATACGTCTTACATTAAGGATGGAAAAATAACATCTGGGAAAGAATTTCTGAAACTATGTACAAGAGCATTTGGAATTGCCGTTGACTTAAAAGAAGAATCTTTAGATGTTCCAACACCAAATCATTTTGAGCCACATCCTTATTATGAAAAAGCATATAAAGATTCTTTAGTGTCAAGAGAAAAAGCGTATAACAAGACTCTTGAAGAAGTAAAAGAAGATATAATATCTAAGTATAATGATAATAAGTGCAGGGCAGAAAAAATACTTGAAGAATATAAAGATGAAGATAAAAAGTACCTAAAAGTACGAGAAGAAGTTGAAAAATGGACTCCACCAACACCAGAACATGAAAATCTAAAGAAATTTTGTTTAGAACAAATTGATATGTCATTGAATACAACTTTATATGAATGGTATGAAAAAGATATAAATAAGGAATTAGATACTTCTGATGATACAATTAAGAAATATATTGATATTTTAAGAGATAATGCAGATAAACAAGTTAAAAGGAGGTACGAAAAATATCAAGAAGAATTAAAGAGAGTAGAAGAAAAGAATTTATGGATGAAACAATTTTTAGATAGTTTGGAGAATATATAAATACATGAAACAAACGTTTCAGAGAGGATGTGAAAATAATGTTTGAAGGCAAAAAGTGCATCATAATTGTAGGCATATGATTACTTATAGGATAATTATCGGTGATGCTTGTGTGTATACGCGATATGAGAGGAAAACTATATGATGAGAATTATTTTAAAGGAGGAACGCATTATGTTATAAGTATAATTCTTATGGGAGGATTCTCATTTCTTCTTTTCGCATTTGGCATTTTTCGATAAAGACATAAGAAACGAAAGAGTAATAGAATATTCACAAAATTCATTTATAAAATAGCGAATATAGGTATAAAGGAAGATGGTGACAAGAAATGAAACGTGATCCAAAAGAAAGATTTATAAAATACATATGGATTCTATTACTGTAAAGAAGATAAAGCCTTTATTATTCTGGTACAAATGTGAAAAATGTAAGAAAGAATTTGTAAGAGAATCAATATATAGTTGTAGCTATTTGGATGATTTTTGGGAGCATCACTATATATATCATGGATGTTCTCATTGTTTTCAAGATAAGAATGAATTTGTAACATGGTTACAAGATACAGGGAGATTATACACAGAAGAATCATTAAGAAAATTATGTAAAGAGAGAGGAATTGGTGAATGAGAGTTGTAGAGCTTATAAGAAAATTATAAGAAATCGGTTATGATGAGAATACTGAATTGACATTTAGCTGCACAGATGGCGAAACAGGTGAGTATTACGTTATTCCGTTTGAAGAAATTACATATGGAGAAGAGTTAACTGGTGAACCATATGAAAATGATGTAATTGATATTGGAGTAGATGTTGATTCAGTAGAAGAATATATCAAGGCAAAGGCAGAAGTTGAATTAGAGAAACAAACACAAAGAGTAATTAAAGCATTGGAGGATTGTAGCTAATATGAAGACATATAAAAAGGTATTATTTTACAAAGAAGCGGAATCACCTCTTGCATGGAGAGGTGATCGTAAAGCAAAGGCAAAAATTGAAGCTATTATGTGGTTTGATTTTAAAGAAGGATTAAGATTTTCGGTTGGAGCAGGAAATATTACTTCTTGTGAAAGAAACATCTTTAAAGCCATTTGGAGAGTTTTGGAACATGAATCTATTGGAATGGCAAAATATGATTGTTTGAAGGAAGATACTAGATCAAAAGGACTATGGAAAAAATTATAAAGAAAGAGGTAATAGAATATGAAAACAATTTACGAATTAAATGAGAAAGATATTGTAAGTGTTGTAGCTGAAAGATTTAATACTGAATCAGATCTTGTTACTGTATCGTATAGTAGAATAACAAACAGCGAAGCAATAGACAAGCCAACTATTAAAATTACTATCGAAACAACAGACCTGGAAATAGATGATGTAGTTTAATCCGATAAATTCTCGATTTCATGGAGGTGATATAAATTACAAATGAAGCAATTAAATTAGTAGAAGAGAATCATAATTTGATATATTCCTTTTTGTATAAATATCATTTGGATGTAGAAGAATGGTATGATATTGCGGCAATAGGCTTATGTAAAGCTGCGAATACATATAACAATGATAAATCAGGATTTTCTACATATGCCTATAAATGTATGTATACAACTATAATAATGGAGAAGCGTAAAGAAAATGCAATGCGTATAATCCCACAAAATCAGATAGTTTATTATGAGAATCAAGTCAACGAATCATCTAAAGAGAATGACACATCTACCTTTCTTAATTATATCCCAAGTAAACAAGACATTGAGAATGAAACAATTTCAACATTATCATTAGAAAATATTGAAAATGAATTGGTTGGTAATAAAAGAAAAGTTTTCGTTTTATTAAAAGGAGGATATACACAATCTGAAATATCTAAAATTATTGGTATATCAAAACAAAGAATTTCTAAAATTAAACAAGAAATTGCAGAGAAGTATTATACGGGAGGTTCATATATTGAATAAAAGAGTACATAAAAAGCGGTTAAAGAAACAAGGATTGTATATAAATCCAAAAGAAACATTGGATCTGGATTGTAATATTGCAAAATATGTTCTCCCAAGATTAAAATTATTCAAGAAATTAAATAATGGTTATCCAGGAATAGAAGGAATGGAAACGGAAGAGAAATGGGATGAAGCACTAGATAAAATGATTTGGTCATTCGAGCAAATTGCTAATGATTATGAGATATATATGTCTATAAATTTTAAGGATTCCGATTGTAGAGATAAATGCAAGTATCTGAATGATAAGATTCAAGAAGGATTAATGTTATTTGCAAAATGGTTTCAGTATTTAGGGTGGTGAGGTGTTATGAAAAATAATAAAGTATATCGAGAAGAATTAATTGAACATATTAAAGCTTGCGGTCAAAGTATTATTGATCATGCCGAGGAAATTGTTGGAAATTATAAATTTGACACAGGTACTTATATCGAATTACATGTAGGGGATCGTAATGAAGCCCCATACATTTCAGTAACAAAAGATTTTATCCCAGAAAAATTTATTGAAAATATTACTAAAAAGGAGATTAAAGAATTATGATTATTACAGGAATGAAACATTTTCAGAGAGTATGCTTAAAGAAATTAGTAGAATGGTATCACAAAAATTATCCTGATGTAGAAGTTGATTTCGATGATGTGTTTATTGTTTGGTCTTGTAAGACTTTACAGAATTATAAATGTCTTGCTTCTACTACGATTCCTGGTGATGGAATTTATGTTGAATATACATACAATGGTGATAAGCAGGAACTTTATGAAGATGTGTATAAGAAAGTGACAAATACTTGTATTACTGAGGAATAAGAAAGGATTAAAATATGAAGAAATCAGAACCAAAATTAATTTTAAATCTACAACTTGATAGTGAAGAACTTGATCAGAAAGTTAAACTTGCAATGGATAAGTACATTGAAGATGTAATTGTAGGGAATCTTGATGATGAAATTGAAAAGATTGTCACTAAAAGAATTGGAGCGTTAGTATCAGCAGATAGATGGAATCCAAATCGAAAAATTAAAGATAAAACATTAGAAACGTATGTAAAAGAAGCAACAGAGAAAGTTATTTGTGATGTAATTGATAAAAATATCAAGGATATTTTTGCGAAGAAAGTTGCGGAGATGCTATAGGTTAAATATGCAGAGAAAGAAGAAACAGAATAACAAATTATCAGACAAAGAAAAATTGTTGAATAACTTTAAAACAGTGGAAGATTATATGGTAAAGAAAATCGAGAATCATATTACGCAAAGTATTTATAAAGAAATAGAACAACGTTTATATTTTAATAAAATCGTAAGTGATGCTTATACAAGATTTGAAGACAAAAAGTAACATAAAATATTTCTTTCATCGTAGTCTTGAAAAATCCTTGATTTTACTGACTTCTGAAAGAGATAACGTAACCAGAATACATAGAATCATGTGGTTTTGGGACGCTGAAACCGCATAAATATTAGTGATTTAATATATCACATGAAAGAAATAATTGATAGAAGAAAGGAAAACATAGTCTCATGAGGTAAGCTGCGCAGCACTTTAGGGACGAATATTGAAAGAAAACAAGAAATTATATCCAATTTATTATCTTGGTAAAACATATAATACTACGATACATAAAGATCTAACAGATGAAGAGTTTGAGCAAGTACGAAAAGAATATTATACAAAGCCAGATTTTGAAGATGTTAAGAAGCAATTTTTAAAAATACAATTAGGTGGAGTCAAAATTGACAAAATAACAAATTATTATGTCAAAGATTTGATGGCAAAAGTACGTGTATATTATAACAATTGGACTATTGAAGAAGCATTAAATTATAAACCTTTGATTGAATTTTTTGCAGGTAAATGTGATTCTAATAAGAAAGTATATCCAGATACTTTATCTTTAGGAAAGAAAATTGAAACAGCTTTCCGTCTATGTGGTTTTAAAACCGCAAGCAAACCAAGTAATTTCCCTATTAAAACTATTGATGAAATCTTAGATAATTATAATATAAATGGTAATTACTACGATTTCTCATGTGGGTGGGGAAGTAGATTATTAAGTTCATTGCGTCATAATATCAATTATTTTGGTACTGATCCAAATTATATTCTTTGTGAAAGATTAAATCAGATGGCAAATGATTATAGAAAAACTTGTAATATTGATACAGAAGTTGATATTAAATCTATTGGTAGTGAAGAATTTATTCCTGAATGGGAGAATACAATTGGTGTAGCATTCAGTAGTCCACCATATTTTAGTCTTGAAGATTACGAAATTGGTAATCAATCTTATAAACCAGGTATGAAATATGTAGACTGGTTAGAATCTTATCTTATTCCAACTATTAAAAACATACATAAATATCTAATTGATGATGGTTATTTCCTTATTAATGTAAATAACTATAAAGATTGTACACATCTAGTACAGGATGTCAAAGACAATATTGTGACTAATGGGTTCACTCTCATAGACACATTACCTTTAAAGAACATTACTAGAGTCAGTGGTCATAGACATAATGATAAAGATAATACAATTGCATTTCATGATAACGATGAAAGAATTATGGTGTTTAAGAAATCTGATTCTATAAGAATCTGTACAATTTGTGGAGAAATTATGAATAGTGGGTATGTAATAAATGACGGAGAAGAATATTTTTGCTCAGATGATTGCTTGTATGGCTATTATTCAGACCAAGAATATCAAGAACTCTGTGAGAATGATTTAGCTTACTGGACAGAATGGTAAATCCTATTAAGAAAATGATCTAAAATAGGTAAAAATTAAAGATGAAATTATTTTTTCATTGTTAGATAGAAAGGTAAAATATAATGAAATGTATAAGAAAAGAACAATTTGATTGTATTCGATTAACAAAAGAAAATCGAGATGAATTTTTAAAAATATTAGAACCATGCATTGATGAAAAAACATTTTTATTGCATATGATGATAATATACGTTGCTCTGTAAAAAAATTAAATTATGGAATTCATCACTATTTCTACGATGATTGGTATGTGTTAGATTGGAATGAGGGTACATGGAGTCGATATACAGATGATATATTTAAAGAAGAATTTGAGTTAGTAGAATAAAATTACATAAGAAATGGAGAAGTAAACTATGAATTTCGCAAGTGCATTATTTTCACTTAAAAGAGGACACAAGATCAAGAGGAAACATTGGACAGGTTGGTGGGAACTAGATGGTAATGAAGTTATGATGCATTGTTACGATGGTAGAGTTATCAATATTAGGGATTCAGAGGATATTACATATACTATTGAAAACATGGCATGTGATGATTGGACTATTGCTGATAATTGTGGAGTAAAGGGAGAAATTTAGAACAGATGAATTAACAATCATGACAAGGAAGGATAATAAATTAAATATGAAAAGTATATTTATTAATGATTGTGAATATGGATTACGAAAACTTAAACGAAAAGTAGAAAGATTAAAAAGAAGACAAGAAAATTTAGAGCAAATAGAATCATTATCTTTACATGGTGCAGAAGACTTGGGAAGAATAAAAGAAGCGATATATATTTATGAAGATTTAATTGATATATGGGAAAATTAAGAACAGATGAAAGTTCCCTTTCAATAAAGAGAAATTAAGAAACGAGGTAAAATTAAATGAATGAATGTTGGTTTTGCAATAAAATTTATGATACAAAAGAATTATATGAAATGGATTCGTGGGATAGAGAAGTTTGTTGTATCACCTATAATAAAAATGATCATACTTACAATATTTGGAATGAATGTGATGATGATTATTATTCAGGGGAGATTTTAGAAATTAATTTTTGTCCAATATGTGGAAGAAAAATAAATTTGAATTATAAGGCAAATAGATAGCCCAAATTTTCATTTCATGGAGGAGATGGTATGTATGGTACGAATACAGTAGAACAAAATAATATAAATTTTCTATTGAATAAGTATAAAGATATAATCAGAAATGACGATGGTACGTTTAGGCTAGCACATAGATGTATACCTGGTGATACTAACAATTCTGTTCATTTTGTAAATACAGGCGTACATAATCATAATGAACTTGAACATAATTGCTATAGATGTAAGCATTGTGAACCAGAAGATCGTGCTTGTCATGATCGTTGTCTTTTAAGAACACGTCTTGAAAATTCATCTATTAAACTTTTCGCAAATTCTGTTGCAAATTGTGATGCGTATGATCCTATTGAATGTCTCAATATTATTCACGATATGAATGAAATGGTTGACTTTATGGAAATTGTTGAAAAATATTTTGATTGTCCTGAATCTCTTGAAGAATATTTTGGATTCACTCCAAATGCAAATGATGATACAGGAAAAGTATCAGAAACAATTAGAGAATATCATGAGCGTGGTGGAGAATTTACTAATATACCAGACAAATATCCATGTGTGATTTATTTTCCAATTGATGATATAGATATTCGCAAGAAATTAGAATGGATTTATATAGGAGAATCAGTATGAAGAATACGTTAGTTATTAGTGCTTATACCTGTTGCGGTAAAACGTATGCAAGTGAGCATATGAAAAATTATGACATTTTGGATGTTGATATTCGTAAATTTAAGACCATAAAGCGATTACCAAATGAAGAAGAAATTGAAAAAGAACGTCAATGGTGGGAATCAAGTCTGCATCTTATGTCTACAGAAGCACATCTAAATCAATTCAAACAACAGATTATCAGTGTCGATAATCCAGATTTTCCAGACAATTTTATCCAATATATAAAAGAGAATATAGGTAAAGTAGACGTTATATTTGTAGATAGCGAAATTAAGATTAGACAATGGCTTAACGAAGCAAAAATTAAATTTGTGACAATCTATCCTTGGAGTAGTTGTTTGTCTGAATGGGTTGGAAGAATGTATTTACAGGATTATCCTGATTTGATTATTAAAAACAAAATTAATGGATGGCATCATGAGGTATACCCTGTTAAAGAGCCATATGGAGATCAACTAATTCGATTGTCTCACGGAAAATACATTAGTGAGAGATTTATTGACGATTGTTTTATTTTAGGATATGGAATAAACGGAGGAACAGAGAATGAAAGTAATTTCAAATAATTATAAAAATCAACCCAGAAATCCGCATCAAGTACCAGAACAAACTCAACGAAGAGTAGAAAAAGTAAAAATAAAATGTGAAAATTGCGGATCAATTCTTGAAGTATCAAGGGAAGATACTCATACAGGGTATCTAGGATTACCACATGTAACATGTCCATGTTGTAATTATGAAATGGACATTGAAGAATTTGAAGATGATGCGATTGATATTTGTGCGTCAAACGTAAAATATCCTACGCATTTTACTGTATCAAGTAAAGATTTTAGAGCTATTGAAATTTCAGATGAAGAAATTAATAAATGGATTCAACAAGGAATTGAATATTTTAGAGGAAACCCAGAAGCATATTCTTATTTTATGGGTTCTGGTAACAGTATGATACATATGTACAAATTCGATGAGGATAAAGAATACTATGTCGTAGTGTCAAAAGATTATGAATCAGGTGAAATTGAGTTTGATAAAGAAGATTGTGTATGAGTAAAAAAATTAAAATCAAAGGTAAATATCCTAGATGTGGTTCTAAATTAGAGATGGGTTTATTGTGTTATGAATTTTCATATATGGACAAACCAGAAGTCACAGAACTTTTACCAATATGTACAAATGATAATTGCGATGAATCGTGTGGATATGGTAGTGAAATCAGATATAGATGGATCAACCATAGGACAGTAAAAATTGATGGATTATGGGACTAATTAAAACTCTGATTTCATAGAGAAAAGGTATATAGAAATGATAAATATTGTAAGTGTACAATTGAATCCAAGATTTTGTTCACAAGAAATGTTTAATGATATTGAAAATCAAGGTATTGAAGTGTCGTGGTTAGAAGAAACCGATTTAGAAAAAGAACAAATATTTGAGATAACAATTCCAGATGATAAAAAGTAATGTAGATATTAGAAAGGTGGTGATAAATATGTGGGTTGTATTTTTACTAAGTGCTGTTGGTTTTGCAATTGGCGCACTTATCATATTTTCAATTGGTTGGTTAGTAATTCATAAGATTGAAATACACATCAATCGTCAAGATGATGATTATGAAAACGAAAAAGAGAATAAAAAGAAAGAGGACAAAGAATGAAGAAAAAATCAGCAACAAGTAAAGTAGTGGCAGGATTAGTAATTGCATGTGCGGTAATTGGAGGAATTTTTACAATTTCTCATATTAAAATTATTGGTACTGGTAAAGTCGGGATCACGTACACATATGCTAGAGGGGTAAAAGACGAGTTATTAAAACCAGGCGCACATTTTATTCCGCCAATGGAATATATGAAAGAGTTTTCAACAAGTAATGAAATTCTTGTGTTATCAAAAAATAGCAGAGATGGAAGCAAAGATGATGATTCTTTTACAGTTGCGACATCAGATGATGCTAGTATTCCAATTAGTTTCCAAATGACATACCGATATATTGAAGATCAAGTAATTGATACATATAAAAAATTCAAAGGTATGGATGGATCAGATATTGTTGAAAATCGTGTTAAGACAGTTCTAAAGTCTAAAATCTCTGAGGTTACAACAGATTATTCTATGATGGATATTTATTCTGGTAATCGTGCGCAACTCAATGAAGCTATCACAGAATATCTAAATAAAGACTTTTCTCAAAAATATGGCATTGAAGTTCTCGATGCATCTATTATTGACGTTCACCCAGATAAGAAATTAAAAAAAGCAATTGATAATCGTGTTACCGCATTACAGGAAAAGCAACAGGCTCAAGCTGAACAGGAGAAAGTAAAAGTACAGAAACAGACTGAACAGTTGCAAGCCGAAGCTGATGCAAATATTGAGATTACAAAAGCACAAGCAGACGCAGAAAAAACAAAAATTAAAGCAGAAGCCGATGCTGAAAAAACTAGAATCGCAGCGGAAGCGCAGGCAAAAGCAAATAAAGAACTGAGTTCTTCTATTACGGACGAACTTATTAGAATGAAAGAAGCAGAAGCACATTATAAAAATGGTTGGGTTACTGTACAAGGTGCAGATACAACTGTAGTGGATGCAACAGAGAAATAAATAGTGTAGACATGGTGTGATTCTATATGGAGAAATATAGAATGGTGAGGTTCAATTCCTCACCTACACATTCAAATAAAAAGAAAGGGGAATAAATATGGCAAATACACCGCCAAAGGATAAGAGATTTGAAAGTGGCGAAATTGTGTTTTGGTGTCATCAATGTGGACATGAGTATTCAGTTCATTACGGAATGGTAGATGAACAGTATAAATTTGATGTTTATATTGATTATCTTGCACCAAGAGAACGTAGAAGAATCTATTCTGATTATGTAAAAGGCGTCCCGATTGACGAATTTAACACTGAACAAAGGTTTCACAAACTTCCTAAGAATTGGAGTTATGATACAAAGCTATTTGAGACTAAACAAGATCCATTAACAGATGAAGAGATTAATTTCAAATTAGATATTAATAAACCAGAAACATTAAAAGAAGCATATGATAAAGGATTCTTAGTGAAACGTTCTAATATTTTTCATGGAGAAATTTGTTCAGAAATCACAAAAGATGGTTGGAGAATACATAAGGGATATCCGCAAGATTGGGGAATCAATAGAACTCCAAATTATACTACCGTAATCTGTTCAAAAGTGTATCGTACATATGATGAAGCACAGAAAGAAGTAGATGAACATATTGCGGAATATAAACGTCAAGCTGCTTTATCTGATTACGATTGGTCTGTTGAGCAGATTGATAAGGTGTTAGGTTATTATAAGAACATTTATAATTTAACCGATAGCGAAGTAAAACAGTATCGTGATTGGATATTATCACAAGATGATATAGAGAATATAGAAATAAGAATCCATTTTGGTAATCTCGAATGGCGAGACTGGGAGAGACATAAGAAATGGCATGGTATAGAAACTAATATGTGAGGTGGATTATGAGAAATATAGATAGACTTAGAGCAATGTCACTTGAAGAAATTGCACCATATTTAGTTTATAGAACTATGATCAATAAATCAGAAGTTTGGTGTAGTCCTAGTGGATATACGTTTAGCAATAAAGATGCTGCAATTGAGAATTGTATTCATTGGTTAGACAAGGAATATCATAAGGAGAATTAAAAGATAAGAATAAATAAATTCTGAATTTCATAGGAGAAATAAAATTGAATAAAGAAGTTAATGAAATGTATTTAATGAATGGTGATAAACCGATTATGCAAATTAATAATATTCAAGATGGTGATTTGAGGTATGAATATAATACAAAATATACATCACGATTAGATAAATATGATGATTCATTTTGCATTGATGTATCTGAACCTACTGATTATCAAAAAATATATAAAGCTTTTGGTATTGATAAATTTAAGATTCCTGATGAATATGATATTAAAGTTTCAAAATTTATTCCATGTAAATGGCATAAAAAGAAGAGAATTAATAAAAAGATGCTAAAGAAACATGGACATCCAAATTATGTTCATAAGTTTGAAACTGTAAAAGGGTGGAGGTTACATTCATATACAAATGGAGAAATTGAATTTGTAAAGGATGGTGATAAGTTATGAAAGATATTAAAGTAGATAAATTTGTAAAACTTCTTACTCAAGGCAAGTCAGCTATTGAAGCGTCCAAAGAAGCTGATATTGATTATTATACAATTGATGAAGTATTAAGAGAATTATCAAAAGAAGAATACACTTCGGATTGGAATAAATTAGCAAAAGTGATTATGGGAGAATGTGTATGATCAAAAATGAAAGAGATAGTGTATATCTAATTACTCATTCATATTCATATGGAGAAGTAATAGATGGAATTACATATGATGAAGAATCAGCAAAATATTTTGTCGATAAAATGAATAAGAAATATAAATTATCTATGAAGTGTTTTGAGTGTCGTAAAGATTGGTTTGAAACTGGTGAAGAAACTTGCGATAATGCAGAAATTCATTTCAATAGTAGTGGTCATGGTAGTAGATGCACAGTATTTTGTGTAAATGACGTAAATGATAAGTTAAATAAGAACTACATCGAATCGCCGCATGAATATCATTACCAGAAGATTGATGTACTTGATGTGAAGAAAATGTTAGGAGAAGAGAAGTTATGATTAGTGCAAAAGAAGCAAGAGAATTAATTAAAAGAAATACAGAATATAATAATAAATTAAAAAATTATATTGATAAAATAGACAAGGAAATACGAAAACATGCTTCATATTCAGAAGATAATGCAATTCAATGGACAATTTCAAAACCAGAACCATTTAGAACGTTATCAAAAGATTTAGAAGATGTTTTAAGAAAAAATGGTTATGATTTTGCTGTAAAATATGAAAAAGACCATAGTATAATTCAAATTTCTTGGTAAATGGAGAATACATAAATGAACATTAAAATAACTGGAAAAATTGAAAAGCCTGTTGAAATCAATCCATTAGATGTAATCAGAGAGTTGAAGTTGCAATTACTTGGTAGAAATGATTATTTCATTGGTGACGATGGACAAGTTTATTATCAAGAACAATGTAGCTTATATGGAGATTATGAAAATATTTTAGCACCAGATTATCTTCAAAAGAAAGTTGACTTAGTAAGAGCATTAAATATTCTTATAAATGAATTATCGTAAAGGAGAAGTTAATGAACAGACAAATGTGTGATGTTTGTAAAACACAAGATGCATCAACAAGCTATAAAGTGAAAGAATCACATATGATGCATGGATCATGGGAAGGAATATGGGAACCATATAAAAAGATTGACATATGTGATAAATGCGCAGAGAAAATATTGCATATGGAAACATTAGGTTCAAGAATGCGTGATTCACTTCGTAGACAAAAAGAAATAAATATAAAATGTGGATTAGAAAAAAGAGAAATAAAACAGGGTGATATTGTTAAACATTTCAAAAGAGAAACAACAATTTTGTCAAATGAATACCTATATAAAATTTTGTGTGTTGCCAAACTTACAGAAGAAGATGAATATGTAGTTGTATATCAGGCTCTATATGGCGATTTTAAAATCTATGCAAGACCTTATGAAATGTTTATAAGTGAAGTGGATCATCAAAAATATCCTGATATTAAACAAAAATATAGATTTGAAAAATGGAATGGAGAATAAATAAATGGCATGTGAGAAATATACAAATTGTGAATATTGCAAAAAGATTATCATTGTCCATACGATCACATGTGTGATGGAAGTCCTTGATGTAGAGAATTTCAATGTACAGTAGATAATTGTAAAAGATATGAGTGTATCTCATATGAAGAAGAATTATTCGAGTTGAGAGGATATTGAAAGGAGAATAAATACATATGAAGTATAGTGCCAATATTACAATTCAAAATTTCATAGAACAACTGGTTGAGGTATTAAAATACGAGAATACATACGGAGAATTAAATGGCAAAAAGTTAGATGTTCCGTTTTTAGTATCTGTGCTATGGCAAGATTTAATGGATAACTATGAATGTTATGATGAATTTTGTTCCGATTTAAGAGATTGCGATAATTATGATATCGTAATTGGAGATGATAATTATTGTATCTGTAAGGTAAATGTATTCCTTTATAATGAAACTGAAAATAATAATTTGCAATGTGTAGAAGAATCAAATTTTAGATATGAAATTACATTCAGTTACGATGAACGTAATTGGGGAGATTGTGAATGTAGTCCTGATGATCCAGATTATAGAGAAGATAAACATTGTTGTGGACATGGATGTGATTGGGAAGCACCAAGTATTGAAGTAAGAAAAAGTTTTCTTGTATCAAATCACTCATGGAGTGGAGATGAACATGATTATTGGGAGTTTGAAGATAAATTTTATGAAAGTGATAATGAAAAAAATGAAAAGAAGCTATTAGCAGAAAGAGAATGTAAGATTAGAAATCTTAAAGAAACTATTGAAAATGCTCAGAAAGAGTTAAAAAAGTTAGAGAATTTATAGATGAAACTTTCGTTTCAAATAAAGAATATAGATAGGAGGTAAGAAAATGAAACCGATTATTAGTCCGTGGTTGATTTATTTTGCAAGTAGAGCAGATAATTTAACGATATTTTTTGGAGCGATCGCAGGAATATGCGGATCTATTGCTGTGGGTGCTTTCCTTGCCGGATTAACCGGATATAATGAACCATTTAAGTTTAGAAAAACTATTAGCAAATCAATTATCGGATGTGTTGTAATGACTATCATTACAATCATGACACCTAATACAGAAACAATATATACGATGGCAGTTGTAAATGAAATTACATCGGACAATATTCAAGCGGTTGGCAAAACTGGCAAAGATGTAGTTGATTACATTACAGATCAGATTGACAAAATTGTGAATAAGGATGATGAAAAGGAGAATAAATGATTAACGTAGCAGAAGACATTGCTAAAATTATGAAATATGACAAATCTCATAATGTGGAAGTCGTAGTTAACCCAAATGGAGTTACAGTATCGCTTAGTGAAGAAAGTTTCGATGATGTTTGTGATATTCCAATAAAATATGATTGCTCAGACGGAATATATATTGATAATGAAAAGCAAAAGGGAGTAATTGGTATTTGCGAAATTAATATTGTTAAAGATATTATGGAATATCTTGAAAATCATATGAATGAACTTGATGAATTATGTACTCAATGTGATTGGTCAGGTAGACAGGAAGAAAATTAAAATCCAAATTTCATCGGAGAAATAAATCTTATAGATTCAATCGAATCGAATTTTCCAAATAAATTGAAATTGAATAGAGAAATAAAATATGGGTGGTTAGCAGCATACCCTTGGGATTTTATACCCATAAACCACTGTTGACATAGAATTTATCTTATAGATTTAATTCCATGTTCCGTCCGAAAGGGCGTTTATCATAAACAAATTAAAAATTAAATAAACAATTATTAAGGAGAAAAAAACACATGAAAGAATTAAAGAATCTAGTAACAGTAACAGGAAAACTTGTAAAAAATAACATTGAAGAGTTTAAAACAAAAAAAGGTGTAGACGCAATCGGAGGAAGTCTTGTATTAAGAACTGCTGACAATAGTGAACATGAGATTAATTTCTATGCGAATAAATACAAGAAAAATGAAAACAAAGAGTTTACAACAGAAGAAAGTTATTTCTATAAACAGTATATGGATGCAAAAAACAATCTAAAAGATATTGAACATTGCGCAGAAGGAGAATCACCAGATATTGTATCTATTACAGATGGTACATTCACAGATAACGACTTCAAGATTAATGGAAAAGTAGTATCTTCAAACAAAATTAACGCTAAATTTATTAATAAAATTGAGCCGAAAGATTATGAAAGTACAGTTCTGGAAGCTAAATTTGAAGTAGAAGGAATTGTAGAAAAGATTACAGATGAGATTGTGAAAGATGTACCTACTGGAAATCTCGTAGTTACAATGAATGCTATTGGTCAAATGGCTGATGGATTTGGGAAAGATGCTAAATATGAAGCTGATCACCTGATTCCAATTAGAATGACTGTTGATAAATCAATGGCTACAGATTTCCGCAATGCAGGATATTATGATGGATGCTTTACTAAATTCACAGGTGTTGTAATTAATACTGTTGAAATTACAGAAGAAGTTGAGAAGGCTGCGTTTGGAACAGATATTGTTAAAAAAGTAAAGAGAAATATCAGAAGAAACGAAATTAAATCTGGTGTTGCGGTATCAACAATTTATGAACATGATCTTACAGAAGATGTTGTAGATACTCTGAAATCTAAGAGAAAAGCAAAACTCAAAGAGATTGAAATGGGAGAATCAGCACATACAGAAACCGCAGAAGGATTTAAGAAAAATCCAACTCCTGCTCCTGCAACTACATACAATCCATTTTTACAGAGATAAACATAATTAATTGAAATAGTAAATCACCTACTCAGTTCATATTGAATTGAGTAGGTACACAAATAAATCACATATATAAGGAGAAAATTAGAATGATTCCAAATTTATTAGATTTACAACCAAACAAAGTATCTGTTGACCTTACTCAGTATTCAATGATTATCATGGGTGACACTGGTGTTGGTAAAACAATGAGTACAATGAAGTTTCTGAAAGAATTAGTTCCAGATAAAGATCCATTCTTCTTAGAATTTGAAGATAGATTCCAAAACATTCCTGGAATTACCGCAGTAAAAGTAAACAGTATGTCAGACTTTAAATCAATTATCGGACAGTTAAAAAATCCAGCATTAAAAAATAAATTCTCTTGTATTGTAATTGATACGCTTGACAAATATGAAGAATTTTGTGAGAGATATGTCCTTGAGAATAGAGATGCTGAAATCTTAAAAGATGTTGGTGGTTATGGTGAAGGTTCATTAAGATTTAAAAGTGCATTAAGAAACATTGGTGTAATTCAGAGTTTGGGATATACCGTACATTTCATTGCTCAGTCATCCCATGTCAAAGATTTTGATACAAAAAAAGAGAGTGATGCTTTAAAACTTAACAAAACCACATTTTCATATTGTAGAGAAGGTGCTTTCCTTGTTGGATATATGTATCAGAAAGATGGAGAGCGTTATGTAACATTTAAGAAAAGTGACAAATATCCAGATTTAAAAGATACATTTAATCTTCCAAACGAAATTAATATTAAAGATTTAAAAGATGTATGGGTAAAAGCAGTAGAAGATTTAGGTGGAGATTTCACAACTAAAGAGAAAACAATTGATAATACTACTCATATTGAAGACTTTAATGCTATCAAAAATAAAGGACTAGAGTTAGGAGCATTGCTTGCACAGCATGGATATCTGAATGAAGCTACAGCAGTCTTACAGAAAAACTTAGGTCTTGATGATGATGGAAATGTAAAAATGTTTGATAGTCTAAGAGATACACAGATTGATCTTACAAAAGTAATTGTAATGGAACTTGAAGAACTTGTTGATAAATATAATATCAAATAAATATAACTAATTAACGGGAGGGTAATCCCCTCCCAATTTGAAGTAGGTATATTATGGCTAGATCAATAAAATGTAAGCGTTGTGGTAAAACATTATTACCAGAGGAAAGATATAAATACGATAATAATAGTTATTGCGTAGATTGTTACAATAAAGTCGAAAGGGACGCTAATGAATACAAAGAACTTATGCATTATATTTTCGATATTTTTCATTTAGATAAAGCAAATGGATTGATTCTAAAGCAAATAAAGAAATTTAGAAAAGAATATAATTATCCATATGCTGCAATGACATATACATTATGGTATTGTAAAGAAATTTTAGGTAAGTCATTTGATATAAAATACGGAATTTACATAATAGAGGACTATTACAATGAAGCCTGTGACTTTTATATACAACAAGAACAAGCTGATAAAATATCTAAATTGGATATTAAAACAAAAATTGTAAATAGAAAATCTGTAAATATGAATAAAACAAAATCATCTACATCATTGATTAATTTAGGTGATTTGATAGAGGGTGGTGATTCAAATTAATTTTAATCAACAGGTAGATAAGAAAGCTATATTTTTATTATTTGGTTGTTATTGTTTGAATCCAAGATTAGCATTGGATGAAAAATATGCAACTAATACAAATGATTATCCTGAGAATTTTCATAAAATGATATGGGGTGCAATTATTAATATTGCTAAGAAAAGAACGGCTGAAAAAATTACACCCATAGATATTGAAAATGAAATATCACAATTTGATACCGCTTTGTCTTTATGGAAAAACAATGATGGGTGGGGTTATATCGAGTCTGCGATTGATATGTCATCGGATAAAATATCAAACGTAGGTAAATATTATGACGATGTAAGAAAATACTCAATCATTAGGAATGCCACAGAATCACTTAAAATGGATACATCATTTATATATGATGAAGACGATGATGAAAAACTGGAACACTTTAACCAATTAACAAGCATAGAAGTTTTAAATGAAATAAATAATAAATTTATAGATTTTAAATCTAAATGGAAGAATGTTTTTGGTGATAACTATTCATTTAGAGCAGGTGAAGGCATTGTAGAAAGATTAAATGAACATAAGAATCAGCAAAATGTATATGGTTATCCGTTTCAATCTGGATATTTAACTACAGTATATCGAGGGATGCGACCTAAAAAATACATTTTAAGAAGTTCTGTATCTGGTGGTGGAAAATCAAGATCTTCATTAGCAGATGGATGTAACATGGTATCAGATAGAATTTATGATTGGAATAAAAGAGAATGGATTCCAACAGGTGAAAGCCAACCAGTGTTATTTATTTCAACAGAGCTTGAAAAAGAGGAAATTCAAGATATCATTTTAGCTCATGTTAGTGGAGTTGATCAGGATAGAATTGAAGAATGGAGTGATATTACGCCAGAAGAAGAATCAATTCTTGATGAATCTGCAAAATACATAGAGAATTATAATTATTATATAGAGTATATGCCAGATTTTACAATTGATTTGATTTCTGAAACTATTGAGAAATATGTTTTAAACTATGGAATAGTAGCTTGTTTTTTTGATTACATCAATGATTCACCATCACTTTACGAATATTATTACAATAAGACGCACACAAGACTTAGAACAGACCAGATTCTTTTCTTATTCAGTGCAGCTTTAAAATCAGTTTGTAATAAATTTAATGTATATCTTGGTTCAGCTACACAGTTAAATGATAATTATAAAGAAGATAATAATAAAGATGCAGGTGCATTAAAAGGATCTAAAGCTATTATCGAAAAAGCTGATGGTGGTATACTTGCACTTCCTGTAACACACAAAGATTTAAAAAGATTAAAACCAATTCTTGAGTCAGATGGTTCATTCGGATCATTAATCCCCAATATGTCTTACTATATATTTAAAAATCGTGGTGGAAAATGGAAAACTATCATAATTTGGACAAAACTCAATATGGGAACTATGAGGGAAGTAGATTGTTTTGTGACGGATTACAACTATGAATTAATTACTGATATTGAGAAAACGTTGATTGATTTTAGATTAGATGATGTTGGAGATGTTGGTATTATTGAAACTGATATTGATGTATCTGGATCAGATTTAGCAATACAATTATCTAAGTAGGGAGGTACTTATATGACCGCCCAGGAATTAAAAAGTAAACTTACAGAAGATGATATTAAGAAACTTCTTGAATTAATGGGAGCTACTTTTTATTACGAAGATGATGATATGTGGATTACAGATACAATATGTCATCATGGAACTAAACCTAAATTATATTTTTATAAAGATTCTATGTCATTTCATTGTTATACAGAATGTGGTCAATTAGATATTATTGGCGTAGTCATGGGATATAAAGGATATGAACAAGAAGAATTTCAAAAAGCTATCAATTGGATTTCTGTAAAATTAAATCTTGACAATCATGTGTATGGATTTGGTAAACAGGAACAAATTTCTGATTGGGAGTTTATCAAAAAATATAAGAAAAATAAAAAGGTAAAACCAAAAGACAAAATATTAGTTCCTTACGATAAAAACATTCTTAATATATTTCAGCACTTTTATTGTCAATCATGGATAGAAGAAGGAATTTCTGTAGAAACAATGAAAAAGTACAATATTCTTTATTCAACATGGCAACAAAAAATTATCATACCTCATTACGATATGAACAATAATTTAGTTGGTGTAAGATCGAGAGCGTTACTTCCTGATGATATTGAATTATTCGGTAAATATGCACCGTTTAAAATTGGCAATAAATTTTATAATCATTCTCTTGGATTAAATTTATTTGGTTTAAATCATAATATAAATGCAATTCAAAAAAAGAGAAAGATAATGCTTGTAGAAGCTGAAAAATCAGTATTTCAAACTGATACTATGTTTGGTGAAGATAATTTTACAGTTGCTTTATGTGGAAGTAATTTAACTGATTATCAAAAAGGAATGATTCTTATGTTGGGAGTTAGAGAAGTTATTATTGCATTGGATAAACAATATCAAACTCTTGATTCAGATGAATGTAAAAACTGGTCACAACATATAAAAGATAAAATCATAGATAAATTAAGTCCATTTGTTTCTGTATCTGTACTATGGGATAGTACAAATTTGTTAGGTTATAAAGATTCTCCAACAGATAAAGGTAAAGAAACTTTGTTGAAACTTATGGAGAACAAAATATATGTAGGAACAAATCAATAATTAAGGTGGTGCAAAGTGAGTTTTAAATATGACGTACTTGGACATGTGAGATTTGGCTCGGAATTAAACGATATTTTAACATTAAAAGGTATCAAAGATATTGATTCATTTTTACATCCAACCATTAAACATGTTGAGAGTGAAGAATTATTTGACAATATAAAAAAAGCAAGAGATGTATATGTGCATCACGTATCGCAGAATCATATAATTGATTTACTTATTGACTGTGATGTGGATGGGTATGCATCTGGCGCAGATATTTATCAATATACTAAAAGAATAAATCCATCAATAGAAATTAGATGTTTTATTCACAGTGGGAAAGTACATGGATTATCTGAATTTATAGATTCTATGTGTTCAGATAATTCAGATTTAGTCATTATTCCTGATGCTGGTAGCGGTGATTGGAATGAATGTAAGCGATTAATTGACTCTGGTAAAGATGTGATTATTTTGGATCATCATGCGATTGACACATCTGGAAATCCTGCAATTGTAATTAATAATCAATCATCAAAAAATATTACAGATAAAGCTATGACAGGAGTTGGAATTACATACAAATTTACAAAATTATTAGACAAATATTATAAAGTAAATTATGCTGATGATTATTTAGATTTAGTGGCTCTTGGTATGATTGGCGATAGAGCGGATGTTTTAAATCTTCAAACACGATATTTAATATTAAAAGGTCTTGAAGAGATTATAAATCATACTAATAAAAATAAGTTAATTAGTACATTTGTAGAAGCTCAAATGTATTCAATGAATAATAAAGTTACAATCAATGGTATGGGTTTCTATGTATGTCCATTAATCAATTCAATGATTAGACTTGGAGATTATCAAGATAAATGTTATATGTTTGAAGCGTTATGTAATTCTGATAAATTTCTTGATAGAAAAGTTAGAGGTCAAGGAATTGTAAATATGCCGATTCAAGATTATGTGTTAAAAGCGTGTCAATCAAGCAACCGTAAACAGAAAAAACAAACAGAAGAAAGTGCTGCGATATTATCGGAAGAAATATCAAAATACAATCTTGATAAATTTCCAATTCTAGTATGTAATGCAAAAGATGATGTTGATAGTAATTCTACTGGTTTAATTGCTAATAGACTTGCTGACCAATATCAACGTCCATGTTTATTAATGAGAAGAAAAGGTGATATATGTAGAGGAAGTGGAAGAGGAAGTGACAAATGCGAAATACTAGATTTTAATGAATGGTGTAAAAATACAGGTTTATTTAATAAAGTAGAAGGTCATTCAGGAGCATTTGGTTGTGAAATAAGTGTTGATAATACAAATAAATTATTTGAATTATTATCAACTATGAAAAGTATTAATGAACCTACATATCATGTCTATAACATCTATGAATCAAATCAAATCCATGATCAGATTATCAAAAATGTAGCGAAATACGACTACATTTGGGGTAACACGATTAGTGAACCGATATTTCTTATCAAAAATATTCCATGTAATAAATACAATTTGTATCTATTGGGTTCTAAACAAAATAGAATCGAATTTACATATCACAATATCAAATTCATAAAACAAACCAAAGGAAGTTCTTTAGCAGCACAATATAAAGAAATTATAGATATTGGAGATAATGTTGAATTTGATATTGTTGGTAGATTTTCAATTGATTATAAAACAAAATCGGCACAAGTTTTAATTGATGATTGGATGTTTTATAAAAGTGATAAAATTTCTGGATTTGCATTTGGATAAGGATGGTGATTGATATAATAGATAAAAGTAAAATTTATGGTTATGATTTCGAGGTGTACAGTAAAATTAACTGGTTTTGCGTCACATTTATAAATTATGAAGATAGAAATAAAGAAGTAGTTATAGTAAATGACAGAGCAAAATTAATAGAATTTTACAACTCACACAAAGACGATATTTTTATTTCATATAATGGACGACAATATGATACGGGAATTTTTAAAGGAATCCTGGATGGAATGAATGTTGGATTTGTAAATGATAAACTTATCAAAGAAGGTAAAAAACCTTTTCAAGTTGTAAAAAATGCAAAGAAATATCCATTAAATGATTATGATACCATTTTAAAAGATAAATCATTAAAACAGTTAGAAGCATTTATGGGAGATGATATTAGAGAAACAGAAGTAGACTTTAATATTGATAGACCTCTTACAGAAGAAGAAATAAAGCAGACATTGTATTACAATCACCATGATGTAATTGAGGTATTAAGAGTTCTTGATTATTGTTGGGATGATTTTGAAGGTCAACTAGATATCATTGAATTATATGGTCTTGATATGTCGTATTTTACTAAAACAAAGGTTCAATTAGCAGTTTCTCCTAAAATTCTTAATGCTGTAGATCAACATACTCTCGATGATGAATTTGATATTCGTCTTCCAGAAACAATTCAATTATCCGATAAATACAAATTTATTCCAGAATGGTATATGAATCCTAAAAATTGGAGATATAAAGAACATCTTCGGTCAGAAGACAACCAACATAATAATCAGTTATGTTGTACAGTCGCAGGTATTCCCCATGTATTTGCATGGGGAGGATGTCATGGGGCTGATGACAAAGAAGCTGTATTTGAAGGAATTATTCTACATGCTGATGTAGCTTCAATGTATCCTACAACAGATATTGAATATGGTTTGTTGAGTAGAAAATTTAAGAATCCTGATGACTTTAAGCAAATGAGAGATTTTAGATTAAAATTAAAATCAGAAAAGAATCCAAAAAATAAAGCTCTTAAACCTATGATTAATGGTGTGTATGGAGCAGGAAAAGATAGAAACAATCCATCATATGATCCACTAATGGCGAATCTTACTTGTATTTTTGGACAAATGTTCATTCTTGATTTGATTGACAAACTTGAACCATATTGTAGATTATTACAGACTAATACTGATGGCATTTTTGTTCTTTGTGAGAATGAAGAAATGAAGAACAAAGTAATTGAAATTACTAATCAAGTGGGCGAAAGACTTAAAATGGAGTTTGAGATAGATGAATATACAAAACTCATTCAAAAAGATGTAAATAACTACATTGCAGTTAAGAAAAATGGGGAATTGGAATGTAAAGGTGCTATGGTTAAATTCAATAAACCAATTGATAATGATTTGCCAATTTTGAATGATGCTGTTAGAAATTATCTAGCATATGATATTCCAGTTGAGCAAACTATCAACGAATGTAACGAGTACATAAAATTTCAAAAAGTTATTAAACTATCTGCGAAATACAAAGAAATATGGTATGGAAATGGAGTATCAGGAAAAGATAATAAAATCACATCTATAAACGGAGAACTTTTAAAAGGTAAAGTACATAGAGTATTTGCTAGTAAACGACAATCAGATGGATCTATTTATAAACTGAAAATTGAGAAAGGTGTAAAATCCTATGAACAGTTTGCAAATACACCTACTCATTTATTTATTGACAATGAAGATGTACACGATAAATCAATTCCTGAGTATCTGGATAAAGAATATTATATCAATGAAGCGAAAAAAAGAATTGATATGTTCTTAACGAAAGATGAAGAAAGGGTAGATGAAACTCCATATATATTATTTGATTGTATGAATCGGAGTTCTACTTTTTATGAATTTTTAAAAAAATGTACCGAGAATAAAATAACAAAAAAGATTTTAGAACAATATTTAATTGCTGATTGTTGTAATATCTATGGAAAAACAAAGAAACTACTAACATTTAGAGAATATTTTACTGTTCTAAATGGGAAAGATAAGATAACTCTAACTACACTAAATAAGAAAATAAAAGACGATAATATAAAAAATATTATCATATCTAATTCTGAAATATCTAAATCTGGAAAATCTTATAACAATATCAATTATGAGAAATCTTTATTAGAAATTTTCGATATTATCCCAAACGAAAATATAAACCCATATGAAATAATGACTATGCAAATAAACAAATTTGATTCCGTTAGGTATGTTGATTCATCATTGAAAAATGATATGTGGTTTGTATTAAATACAAGAAATGTAATTGCTCCAAATTTAATTATATATAACATTAAAAATGGAGAAATACAATATAGAAAGGTAGACAAAAAGATATTTAAAATATTACCTTTACAAGATGGTGACATTATTGAAATTAAAAATTCTAAAAAAGAATTCGCAAAAAAGATCATTGGAAAGGATGAAGAAGGTAAAAATATAATAGCTGCTGATATAGATAAAGAATTGGATATCATAACACAATATGAGATTTTGTATAGAAACTATGGAAAGGGAAAATCCCTAATTGTTGATAGTGAGGACAATTAATGGAAGAAAAAATTTTAAAATTTGAATGTGCTTTGGATAGAATTATCTATCCAAAGTATAGTAAAAAAGTACAATCTGGTGACTTTGCAATATTCAGCATGAGAATAACAAAATGGATAGATAATAAAATTGATGAAATCGAAACCATTAAATTAAAAGGAACGACATGTACACTTGAATATGGAACTACATATAAAGTATTTTGTAAATTAGCAGAAACTCATGAAATATATGGAGATACATATGGATTGATTTATATTAGTAAATGTATTGATATTTCAAGTAAGGATAAACAAAAAGAGTTTTTGAAAAATGTTTTGAATGAAAATTTAGTAGAAAAGCTTTTTGATGAATATGATGATGTTATTAAATTGCTTGAAAATAGAGATGTTAAATCTTTAATGAAAATCAAAGGAATTGGAAATCAAGTAGCTTTGAGAATGATTGATGAATATGAGGAATCTAAAGATTATAGTTCTATTTATATGGAACTAGGTCAGTTAGGATTCACACATACATTTATCAAAAAGCTTGTAGATTTTTATAAATCCCCAGATACAGTGATTGATATTGTCAAAAATAATCCATATGATTTACTGAGAGTTGAAGGTATTGGTTTTAAGAAAGCTGATGAAGTAGCTTGTAAAGTTGGAATAACTCAATATGATATTAGAAGAATCAAAGGATTTTTATTATACTATTTGAACGATCAAGGAGAAGCAGGAAGAAGCTATTTGAATTATCAAGATTTAATGAGAGCATTATACGATACATTAGGTTTTGTACCAGAAGAAATAATAAATGCAACAGCAAAACAAATGATTGATAATAATGATGTTGTAGTTCTTGATAATGGTTCTAAAATAGCATTAAAAAAATTCTACGATTTAGAGAAAAATATCATGAATGAATTATTTAGACTTCAAATTGGACTTGTAAAAGTAGTAGAAAATGATTCAAACAAAGTTGATCGTATTAATGATGATTATGTTCCTAAATCATTCAATATAGGAAATTGGGAAACAATTACAGAAAATGTAGAAGAAAAACAAGGATTCATGTTTACTGATGAACAAAGAGCTGCAATTAAACTTAGCCTGGATAATCATGTCATGGCTTTAACTGGTGGGGCAGGTGTTGGTAAAACGTCAACAGCAAATGGAATATGTTCATTATACAGTGGGTATAGTATTTTGGCTTGTGCTTTATCAGGAAAAGCCAGTGTAAGAATTACCGAAGCTACGGGACTTCCAGCTAGTACAATTCATAGAGCTTTAGGATATCAAAATGGTGAATTTATGTTTAACAAAGAGAATAAATTAGCTGTTGATATTGTTTTGATTGATGAAGCAACTATGATAAATGGTACATTGTTTTTATCATTGCTTGAAGCTATTCCAACAGGTGCAAAAGTAATTATCATGGGTGATGTACAACAGCTTACACCTATTGGCAATTGTCAAGTATTTGCTGATATTCTTGATAGTAATGTTTTACCAGTAGTGAAATTAAGTAAACCACATAGACAAGCTTTGAGAAGTGGTATTATTCCAACTTCAATTAAAATTGCAAATCAGCAACAAATCTTTGATGGAAATTATACAGGAAATGCGATCATTGGAGAATTAGAGGATATGGAATTAGATATTTCTGGAAAAGGAAATGATGAATCTATATCTGATAAAATTATCAAACACTTTCAAGTTGAATTAGAAAAATTCCATGATATTATGGAAGTTCAGATTTGTGTTCCAATGAGGTTACGTGGAGAATTATCTTGTTATAATCTAAATTCTAAAATTCAATCTATTTACAATCCCAAATTAAGTAACTGCAACGAAATTGAAATTTTCTTGGAAAAGAAAAATGACGAAGCAAAAAAATATATCATTAGAGCAGGAGATAAGGTTATTAATACAAAAAACAATTACAAGTGTATTAATTCAGAAGGTGATACAACTCCTGTATTCAATGGAAACATGGGAATTGTAAAAGAAATTGAAAAGAATGGAATGTGTACAATAGATTTTATTGGCATTGGAGAAGTGATTTTTACAAAATCCGATTGTAAAAATCTTGAGTTAGGATATGCGTGTACAGTGCATAAATGTATTACAGATGATACATGGTTATTTACATCAAATGGATTAATGCAATTAAAAGAATTTAATAATAATGCGTCTATTGGAGAACAAAAAATATTAACAAATAATATTGATGTGTTTAATGGTAAAGAACTTGAAAAACCAATTAAATTTTATAATGCAGGTGAATCAGAATGTAAAGAAATTATCACAGAAAATGGATATAAAATCACAGCAACATTAGATCATGGAGTAGATGTTTTAGATACGGATGGATACATCAAGAAAAAATATGTAAAAGATATTACATCTAATGATTATTTAATTATTGTTCCAGGAAGTAATGCATATGGCAATGATGTAAATTTACCGAAGTTATGGAAAGTGGATATATCAAAACTTGATATTCGTTCAAAGATATTTGATACACCTAATATTTTAACGTTAGAATTTGCAAGATTTTTAGGATATATGGTTGCGGATGGTGTTGTATGCAAATCTGGTATAAAATATGGAAAAAATCACAAGAATGTTGTTGATGATTTTAATAGATTGATATTTGAAATTTTTGGATATCCTACAAAATCTCCAAAACAAATTTTACCAAATGGTTCTATGGGTGGTATGTGGCTCTCTGAAATTAATTCAAAATTTATTTCAGAATATTGTAAAACTATTGATGGTATTCAACCTCATAATAAATATGTGCCAGATATTATCTTAAAAGCACCGAAGGAATTTCAAATTGAATTTTTAAAAGGTGTATTTGAAGATGGATCAGTTTGTGTTAAAAAAGATAAATTTGATCATATATCATTTACAGCAAAAGAAGAACTCTTAGTAGATCAAATAAATATGATGCTTTTAAACATTGGAATTATAACATCAAAATATCATAGAAAAAAACCTGAATCATACACACTTTTTGTTTATGGAGCAAATTGTGATAAATTTATCAAAAATATTGGATTTATAAGTGATGTAAAAAGAGAGAAAAGTATGAAATATTACAATCATAGTTTGGAAGTATCATACAAAGCGATTCCATACGTTAAAAAAATCATATTACAAATCATTGACGAATCCAACATTGATACAAAAACATTATCAAAAGAATTAAATATTCACTTAGAGAGAAAGAACATTACATACAATATGATAAAGAAATTTGTTGAATATTGTAATAAGTATAATATTGATAATTCAAAACTAGAATATTTATCATATGTATCACGATTATCTGTACAAAAAATTAAAAGTATTACTCGTAAAGCAGAACATACATATTGTCTTGAAATGCCAAAAACTCATAAATTTGTACAGAATGGAATACAAGGATATAACTGTCAAGGATCTGGATTCTGTTCAACAATTGTTGGATTAGATAATAGCAGCTACATAATGAATAACTCAGAATTACTTTATACTGCAATTACCAGAGCAAAAAAATACTGTGTTCTTATTGCTAATAATTATGCTGTTGTGAAATCTATTCAGACCAAAGAAGTTAAAACTAAGCAAACATTTTTAAAAGATATGTTACTTGAAAATGCAAAAAGATTAAAAGAAAAGGAGAATTAATATATGTCAAGTATTTATGAACTCACAGGAGAATATCTGGAACTTATGGATATGTTAGAAGATGAGGAAATTGATGAGCAAACAATCATTGATACACTCGAAGCGTTAGATGGAGAAATCGAAAATAAAGCAGATAACTACGCTAAGATTATTCGATCTCTTGAATCGGATATTGATGGGATTTCAAAAGAGAATGATAGATTAACGACAAGAAGGAAAACATATGAAAATAGAATCAAGTGGTTAAAACAAAATCTTGAAATGTGCATGAGAACCATCGGAAAGAAAAAATTTACAACAGATTTGTTCTCATTTAACATTCAGAAAAATGGTGGAAAGCGCAAACTTACAATTGATGTTGATGTAGAAAATATCCCAGAGGAATATAGAATCAAACAACCTGATGCTGTAGATGGAGAAAAGCTGAGAGATTATTTAAAGGAAAATGGATTAGAAGGACAAGATGGATCGCTCAATTGTGAATGGTGTCACTTAGAGCCACAGAGCGAAAGTTTGAGAATTAGATAACTCTTATTTTACAAAGTTTAAAGGAGTATAGGATATGACATTTGATAATTTACTTGATTTACAACCTAATGTTAGGTTGGCAGATTTAATTCAATTATTCTTAATGGGATATGATGATAAAATTTATGTAAATGTGATTATACATGAAGCAAACTTAAAAGAACCAATTGAATTATCTGAGGTAAGAATTATAGATAGTGCTTTAAAACCGTATTATGAATATAAAATAGCATATTTAGAAGATTCAGATTATGAAACTCCTGGAAGCATGATGACAATAAATCTAATAAAAGAAGATAACTAAATGAAAGCAGAATTTCATAGCAAAAATGATACTATATATAGTGTCTTATATTAAAACAAACACTATATATAGTATGTAAGAAAAGAGGTGATTATACGAATTATTATATCTCAGATGTGCATTTATTTCATAAGAATGTAACAGCCGAAGGTTCTAACTTTGACAACAGACCATTCAAAACGCTTGAAGAAATGCATGAAACAATTAAAACAAATTGGAATAATACAATTACCAATGCTGATCATGTTTATATCCTTGGTGATTTAGCGTGGAAAGAGAATGAAGATGTAATCTCATTTGTAAGTAAACTGAAAGGTAATAAACATTTAATCGTTGGTAATCACGATAGAGTGAAAGACCAACGGTACAACCAATTATTTGTAGAAGTTTGTAATTATAAGGAAGTAAAGGATAATGTCAATAGCAAAGAATATAATGTAGTTCTTTCACATTATCCATTAGCTTTCTGGAATCATCAACATCATTATAGAAGAGATGGAGAAGAATATAAGGTGTGGAGCATTCAGTTATATGGTCATGTTCATAATTCAAATGAAGAAACCATCTTTCAAGACTTTATAAAGTTACTGAATGGCAAGCACAATATCAAATGTATTGCTAAAAATGTTGGATGTATGATGAAGTATATGGATTATACTCCTAGAACATTAGCAGAAATTATTGGAAAGGAAGATATTAAATGCCAGTAAGCAATGATAAGTTTTATAAACCAGAAGAAGCTCTGCACGAATTGCAAGTACAAGAAACTATTCTCAAAACAGCAATTGACGTACAAGTTGTATTGAGGATTTTAGTTGATAAAGAGATAGTAACTCGTGAAGAAGTGCAGAAATATAGAGAAGAAGTAAGTGATAGCCCTAAATATAAAATCGTACTTGATGATATTAAAAGACAAAAAGTAGGATTCCAAGCAGCTAAAGATAATCCTCAAGAATATTTACAAGCATTATTGAGAGCAAAAATGAATGGAGATATTAAATGAAAGATATTTTAGGAAGAGAGCTACAAGACGGGGATATTTGTGTTGGAAAAGGCACTGGACGTAATGTAATTGGAATGTCAATTGGTGTCTGGTATGGCAATTCAATGACTGATGAAGATGGATGTAAGCGTCATATGAGAGATGTATTTAAAGTTGTAAATCCATCAAGTGATGAACTTGAAATAGCAGATAAGATTAAAAATAAATTACGAGAACAAGAAGAAGAAAAGGAAAGGAAAAAGAACATTAAAACTATTCCATTAAAAGATTTAGTAATAGGTGGGATATATAAAGGAATTTATGGAGAATATTATTTATATTTAGGAAACAGAATAGTTTCTAATGAATATAGCGATGGGTTACTTGAAGAAAAAGGGAACTGTTTTATTTCTATATCGAAAGATAATACAGAACTAAGAAGAGAATTTAATGCATCAGATATTGAGGTTTTAAAAGGATGTAAAAAATTAGTAGAACATATAAAAACTGTAGAATTAAAAAAATTCCCAATAGTAATTGAGTCCTGTTCTCCGCTTGATTACAAAAGAAAACTTACAATAAGATGAAAGAACTGTTTCATGGAGATCAATATGAGAGATAAGAATAGAATACCAGAATTTATAAAAGAATTAGAAAGAGTATGGATGCGATATTATCCAGATTGGAGATTTGGACAGTTAATGGTGAATTTTTTAATTTATATTTCCTTTGAACGTAAACGAGATTCATACTTCTCAGAAGAATCAGAGATGTTAAAGTATCTGGAAGAATATGCAAAGAAAAGTCCATATTATAAGGAGAATAAATGAGTAAGAAGAATTATAAATATGTTCCTTGTGTGAAATATGGTGATAATAGCGGATGGATGGGAGATAAATTTTCAACTATGCAAAAGGCATGGGATTATCTCATGGAGTATAAAAAGAAATATGATACAAGTAATGATGTTGTATTTATAGGCGTTATCAAATGCAAAAAAGATGAGAACCCATTTACACGAATTGTTGATATTGGAATAAGGAGTTATAACGCATGGGAGTAGAAAACGTAATTAATATTTTTAAGCAACTACAAGATACAAGAAGTTTGAATGACAAAAAGCTAATTATTTATAAGAATAAAAATGATGAACTATTTAAAAAGTTTTTGGTGTTTTTATTAGACTCAAATATTACAACAGGTATCAGTACAAAAAAATGGGATAAGATTGAAGTTAGTTCAACATGGGAATCTGATGTTGATGAGTTTGATAAATTACTAGATTATATTACAAAAAACAATTCTGGCAGAGATGACGATGTTATCATGTGCAAAGCTTGGTGTAAGAATCAACCAGAAGAAATTCAAGAGTTTGCAAAACAAATTATCACAAAGAAATTTCGGCTAGGGTGTGATAAGAAAGTAGTAAATAGCGTAATTCCAAGATTAATTCCATCATGGGATGTTCAACAAGCTTTCCCAATGTCTGATGTAAATATGCCTAAGAAAAATGAATGGTTTGCATTATCACAAAAACTTAACGGTAATAATGCAGGATATTATAAAGGGAAATTAATTAGTAGACAAGGAAAAGCATTTTCTGGATTAGATCATATTATTGAAGATATTCAAAAGATTCCAGATTATGATAATTTCTTTTTCAATGGTGAACTGATTCGTAAAAACATTGATAATCTTTCTGATAATGATAATTTCCAATTAGGAACAGGCATTATCAATTCTGACGATTCTGATAAATCTTGCATTCAATTCGTAATCTATGAAATGATTCCCGTAGAAGAATTTGAAAAAGGAGAAAGTAAATATAAATACAAGGATAGAAAGCAGAAATATTTAATTCCTTTATCTGAAACAATCTTAGAAAAAGAATTAAACAGTCTTAAAGTTGTTCCATTTGTATATGAAGGTACTGATTTTTCAGTGATTGAACCATTGTTAAATGAAGCAAATGAAAAAGGTTGGGAAGGGCTTATGCTCAACAAAAATACAGTATGGAAGAACAAACGAAATAACGGTATCTTAAAAGTCAAATCATTTAAACACGCTGATATTTTATGTACAGGTGTAGTTGAAGGTGATGGCAAATACAAAGGGACATTAGGACTTATCAAGTGTGATTATAAAGGATATGAATTAGGCGTAGGTTCTGGATTTACTGATTCTCAACGTAATTTTTTCTGGAATAATCCAGATGAAATTGTCGGAAAGATTGTACAGATCAAATATAAAGGAGAAACACAAAATAAAAATGGTGGTATTTCGGTGCAGTTCCCAATTTTTGAAATTGTAAGAACAGATAAAACTGAACCATCTTATAATTGATAACATTATAAATTATAATAGGAAAGGATTTTATAAAATGAAGTGTAAAGTCAAATTAAACACAATCAATGATGCAGGGTTATTCGTAGCAAAATGCGGAGAATATAAAGATGTAGATATCGACTATGTATATTCTCGGTACACGATTGATGCCAAATCTATTATGGGGATTCTAAGCACAAGTCTTAATAAAGAGTGTGTTGTAAATTTCTTATCAGATGATGAAAAATTATGTAATCAATTTAAAGAAGATATTAGATTATGAATCGTGGAGGAATAAAGAATGGGAACAATTACAATTTTACCAGAAACAACTAAAACACCAATTACACTTATTGGTAATAGAGCAGGTATTTGTTGGGGAGCAGATGTGACAAACGCTGAAAAAAACTATAAACGTGGTGTTGACTGTATTAAATCTAGTCATGGACGTACATTTGAATTTCCTGATGTTCATATGGTTATTGATGGATTTAGTGCAAGAGTAATGAGAGAATACGAAAGACATGTAGGTGGATTATCCCCTTGGTTACAAGCGTCTACAAGATATATCAATTACAATGACTTTGATATTATCGTTCCTAAATCTATTAAATCAAATGGAGATGCAACAATTACATATAATCAAGCTGTGAAAAACATTAGAAAAGCATTGTCAGAATTAAATGACTTAGGTATTCCAAGAGAAGATCTTGCGAATTTGCTTCCATTAGGAATGACAACGAAAATTGTTGAAAAAAGAAATCTTCGTAATCTCATTGATATGAGTCATGTAAGAAAATGTACAAGAGCATATTGGGAATTTAGAGAATTATTTTCCACTATTGAAAATGTTTTAAGAGAATATTCAGATGAATGGGCGTGGATTGTTGATAATATGTTTAAACCCAAATGTGAATTAACTGGATATTGTGATGAGACTAAATCTTGCGGTCGTAAGCCAAGAAAGGAAGCGTGATTATTATACATACAGTATATTGTGTATTAGGAAGAACAGGATCAGGTAAATCAACTGTTACAAAAGAAGCAGCAAAGCAATTGAATATGAATATCTTGCGCTCATATTCAACTAGGCAATATCTACGACAAGGTGAAACAAAAGAAAATTCAGACCATATATTAATTTCACCAGATGAAATAGAGAAATATCGTAATGATATGATCGCCTATACCGATAGAGTAGGATATTGCAACTTTGCAACAAAACAACAACTCTTAGATAATGACTTCTACATTATCAATCCCACAGGATATTACGAATTAAAAGATATGGATATTGAATTAGTAACCATTATGGTTAATGTTCCATACAATGACTTACGACAAAGAGCAAAGAAACGTGGAGATTATGACGCTTGGCAAGCCAATTATATCAAGGAAAGCGAAGAATTTTCCAATTTTGAGAAATCACATTTAGTTGATTATTTCATTCTAAATGATAGAAGTATCGAAGAATCTGTTGCGAAAATGGTACGTGTAATCAATAAGGATAGAGCAAAACGAGGTATCACAGATGAGAAATGATATTAAAACATTATATGTTGATTTTGATGGAACATTAGTTGCTACCATAGATGCGATTGTTGATTTATATAATGAAGATTTTCAGTATTATAAGAAATTTCATTATGTAAATTGGTGGACTGTTGATACTTGGGGATTTGAAGAATGTAATTGTGCTCCACCTGGATATATTGATTTGTATTTCAATCAGCCAAGATTCTTTGAGAGATTACATTTCATGCCTTGGGCTGAACGAGCAATCAATGAGTTATCTGAATATTATGCTATTAAAATTGTGTCACATGGATATTCACCTAATCTTAAACAAAAAGAGGAATGGATTAAGAAAAGATTTCCAAATATAGAATTTATTGGTGTAAACCTTAAAGAACATTCTGATAAGTCACATATAGATATGAGTGACGGATTATTCATTGATGATAGTACAAAAAATCTTGCAACTTCCAATGCAAAAGAAACGATTTGTTTTGGTAGAACATATAGCTGGAATAAAAATTGGACAGGTAAAAGATTACAGAATTGGGCTGAAATTAGACAATATCTGCTAGGGATTGGGAAAGAGGTGACTTTGGAGAAGTGATTATTAGTAGCGGAGAGCTAGTACGAGAATTAAAACGCATTGGGGATAATTTCATTACTGTTGAAGTTGAGAATAGAGAATATGTAATTGATATGATTTCGCATAAACCAAATTGTGCTAACTCATTATGTACACATCTTGTTTTGAAATGTAAAGATGGTGGCAACGGTGAAATCAAAAGAATTTGTTCATAAAAGTGGAGATATTGGTTGATAGGTTACATCTTGTAGATAAAGATAATGTGCTAAGTATAAATCTGATATTACTATTTTCAGAAAAACATTCTAATTATGACTATTAACAAATTATGTAAATATCTCCACTACAGATATTATATCACAGAAAAAGAGAAAATAAATATATACGATAAAAATAGTAAAGGAAGATAAGAAAATGACCGAAAACGAAAAGAAACTACTTGTGGAACTTATTTGCAATGAACAAACCCATATGATTGTCAAAGATCATACTATGTATGATAGTGATAAATATAAAGAATTAGAAGCATTGAAAATCAAGATTAAAGATATGTGAGGTGGTTATTATGAGTGCAGTTGTTATCGGAGTTGGAGCTTTTATTATTGCGTGTTTACTTGTAATTGCGTATATGTGCTTGTGTTTAGCAGTTTCAACGAAGGACAGAGAGAAGATTGAAAAGAAACTATTTGATAAGAGATTTGGTGAAGGAGATAATGAATGACAGTACAGGAATGGTTAGGAACAGAGAATCAATTAGGACAAGACATTTGGGAAAGAAAATACAGATATGAAAATGAAACTTTTGATGAGTGGATTAATCGTGTATCTGGTGGAAATTCAGAAATTGCTAATTTAATTAAAGAGAAAAAGTTTTTATTCGGTGGTCGTATTCTTGCCAATAGAGGTCTTGAAAATAAAGGACGTAAAATTAGTCTTAGTAATTGTTATGTCATTGAACCACCAGAAGATAATATTGAAAGTATCTTTGATTGCGCTAAAAAACTTGCTCGTACATATAGCTATGGTGGTGGTTGTGGAGTTGATATTAGTAAATTATCTCCAAGAGGCGCAAAGGTCAATAATGCTGCTAAAGAAACAACGGGTTCTGTATCATTTATGGACTTATATTCTATGGTTACTGGATTAATCGGGCAAGCAGGACGTAGAGGAGCTTTAATGCTTAGTCTTTCATGTGAGCATCCAGACTTAGAAGAGTTTATTGGTATTAAATCAGATCTTGATAGAGTCACAAAAGCTAATATCTCTATTAGAATTACAGACAAGTTTATGGCTGCGGTAAAGAATAAAACTCCATTTACTCTATCATTTACTAGGTTAGAAACAGGAGAAACCATCACTAAAGAAATTGATGCGTATGAAATGTTTCATAAAATGTGTGAAATGAACTGGGATTATGCTGAACCTGGAATGCTTTTCTGGGACAGAATCAATAATTGGAATCTACTTAGTTGTGATGATGAGTTTGAATATGCAGGAACAAATCCATGCGCAGAAGAACCTTTGCCAGCGGGAGGTTCATGTCTTCTTGGTAGCATTAACCTAGCTGAATTTGCATGTGATACAGGATTTGATTTTGAGAGTTTCAAACATTGTGTCAAATCGTCTGTTATTGCATTAAATGAAGTATTAGATGAAGGACTTCCACTCCATCCATTAAAAGAACAAAGAGAATCTGTATATGATTGGAGACAGATTGGACTTGGAATCTTTGGTCTTGCCGATTTGCTTATTAAACTGGGAATTAAATATGGTAGTCCAGAAGCTATTGATTTATGTGACATGATTGGACATACTATGGCAGATATGGCAATTAAAACATCTGCTGTGTTAGCAAAAGAATATGGTGTATATCCTAAATATAAACCAGAAGCAGTAGAACAATCAGCGTTTTATAGTAAAAATGCATTAGGCGAAACAAAAGAATTAGTAGAATCATTTGGACTTAGAAACTCTCAGTTACTTACAATTGCACCAACTGGATCTCTTTCAACTATGATTGGTGTATCTGGTGGTATTGAACCTATTTTTGCAAACTACTATACAAGAAAAACAGAGTCTCTTAAAGGTCATGATGAATATTATAAAGTCTACACTCCAATTGTAAAAGAATATATGGATAAACATAGATTAAAAGATGATTCTGATTTACCAGATTACTTTGTAACTGCGCAGACACTGGATTATAAGAACAGAATCTATATGCAAAGTATTTGGCAGTCACATATTGATGCATCTATCAGTTCTACTGTTAATGTTCCAAATGATTTTACAGTTGAACAGGTAGAAGGATTATACATGACTGCATGGGATGCTGGATTAAAAGGTGTGACTATCTTTAGAGATGGATGTAAACGTGCAGGCATTTTGACAACTTCATCAACAGAAGAAAATGATGCAATAGAAGAAACCAAACCACTTCCAAGAGGATATATTGTTGTTGCGGATGATAATGTAATTGGGTTAAAACGTAAGATTATGTCTGGTTGCGGAAGTTTACATGTTGTAGCAATGTTTGATCCTATTAGTGGAGAATTACTTGAAACTTATATTTCAAAAGGTTCTACAGGTTGTTGTCAATCAAACTTAGCTGCTGTATCTCGGCTTATTTCGTTAAGTGCTAGAGCAGGTGTTGATGTATATACAATTGCTGACCAATTACAGAGTTGTCCTGCTTGCCCTTCATATGTAGGAAGAACTATGACAAAACATGATACAAGTAAAGGTAAGTGTTGTCCAGATGCGGTAGCTAATGCATTAATTGAAATGTACAAAGAAATGCAAGAGAGTATTTCTGATGGAGATAAAGACATATCTACATCTGTGAAGTCACAGACAATTAAGAAAAACATTGAAAGTAAAGAATCTACAGTTGATATTGAAATTAAGAATCCTTGCCCTGTATGTGGTGAAGAACTTACATTTGAGGGAGGATGTAATGTTTGTAAAAACTGTGGATGGAGCAAATGTGATTAAATAAAATAAACTGTGGGAGTCTTAATTGACTCCCGTACAAAAGGAGAAAATCTTATGGTGGAACCAAAAACATATCGTGTAAAACAATCAGTCAAAGATAGAGATTTTGTATCTAATAATTTCAGAGTAACACAAACTCAGTATATACTGAACAAACCATTATATACGGAAGAAATCATTCTCAATCTTACCGTAGATAAAGAAGATTACTTCATATCAACGAATGTACGATATGCAAATGGAACATTATTTGCACCATTCTATAACCCAGATGATAGAGGTAATAATAAACTCTATAAAAAAGTAGTAAAAGCGTATAACAAATTCATGAGTAATATGAAAGATATTTTTGAGGAAGTATCAGAGAATGAAGACTATTAATAAGGGAGATGTTGTGTATTACACACGAGTATTTCCAGAAACAGGCACATATGATTTGTGCGATTTAGTTATAAGAACTGTTATGGATAATTGGTTCTGTGGTGTAGACAAGAAAGACAAACGTGCATATTTACTAGGATTCAATGAGATAGATGAAAATGTATTTGATGATCGTTCAATTGCTCTTAAAAGAATACACAATGCAGAACAGAAATATACACAAATAAACGGAGAAACATATTATGAGGAATATTAAAAATAACGTTGATTTAGAATGGAATGTATTTGTGTCTGATATAAATAAAAGACAAACGAAAGTATTTAATATCTTTAATCATATAAGTTACAAACAGGAAATTGTCGAATTATTAAATCACAGAGATGATTACACACTGGAAGAATTTAGAGAAAAAGTTAAATTATCAACAATGTATTATTATTGGTGTAAATGCGAATGGGAGATTCTAATTGCTCCTTTGATTGGTGATTTTAATAAAGAATCTGTCAAAATAGATGTATATAAACAGTTAGAAATAAATTGGAATCACTACATAAAATATTTATTGGAGATATAAGTTTATGCTTAAATATTATATACCAATAACAGAAGTGCGGATTAATTCTATTAAACCATTCAATATAAATTTATACGCACATAAGATATCTGAAAGTCATCCAAATGAAAATATAATTAAAGTTAATTGGAATAATGCGGAAGAAGAAATTCTCAAAATTAAGAATGTATATCCTATTCTTCCGTTTGAAATTATTAAAAAAAGAAAAGGATTGAAGTTATTCTTTTGGAATAATTTATTTTTAAATGTAAAACAATGGAAAGAAGATTTGAATATAGAAATTAAAACAACTTGGAAAGAATATCAACCTTCAATAAAAATGCTTATGAACTTCTACGACAGTGATAAAGCTATTCAATATCTTGTTGAACGTGGTCTTAATGCAAGTTCATTAATAAAATAATTATAACAAATTACATATATAAAGGAGATTAGCAATATGGCAAAAAGAGTTGCAAAATTTGAAAAAGTTACATACGGACAATTTGAAAAAGATTGGATTGATACATTTGATATTCCTGAATTAGATACATCAACCAGACGTGAAATTGAGAGTATTTATGGAGCAATCACACTACCCAAAAGAGCAACAAAAGGCAGCGCAGGATATGACTTTGTAAGTCCTCTGACATTCACTTTAAAGCCTGGTGAAACCATTAAAATTCCTACTGGAATCAGATGTGGAATGAATACTGATTGGGTGTTAATGCTGTATCCTAGAAGTGGATTAGGATTCAAATTTAAAGCTAGACTTTGTAACACCGTTGGAGTTGTGGATAGCGATTTTTATTATAGTGATAATGAAGGTCATATCTTTGTTAAACTCTCAAATGAAGGAGATAAGGAGATTAAAATTCTTAGGGGAAATTCATTTTGTCAAGGAATTTTTATGGAGTATGGAATAACAGAAGATGATAAAGTAGAAACTTCTCGTAATGGTGGATTTGGCAGTACAGACAAGAATAAAGGGTGATATAATATAGAAGCAAAAGAATCAAATAATATAATCAGTGATGAAAATGGTGCATTGATTATTATAAATATCTTATATGAACAAGGCATTATTAATAAAAGAACTTATGATAATATTTTGAAAAAGTATAAGATTACATAATATAGAAAAATACTGTTGAAAATAAGGCTTATTTTATATATAATAGTATATAAAATAGGCTTTATTTTTGAAAGGAGATAACATGGATAATTATATAGCGTCCCTCGATAGAAATAGACCAAGAAATATTGCTTTTTATGGACGTGTTTCAACTGAACATGAAGCACAATTATCAGCATTACAAAACCAAATGCAATGGTATGACGATCAATTAAAGTTTCACCCCAATTGGAATTTAGTTGAAAAGTATATTGATGAAGGAATAACAGGTACTCAAGCAAAGAAACGTCCAGGATTTTTAAGGATGATTGAAGACTCTAAAAAAGGGAAATTTGATTTAATAGTAACAAGAGAGGTATGTAGATTTGCTAGAAATACGGTAGATACCTTAGTATATACCAGAGAACTCAAAAGCAAATATAATATAGAAGTATATTTTGTAGATGATAATATTTGGACTATGGATGGTGATGGGGAATTACGACTTACATTGATGGCTACATTAGCACAAGAAGAAAGCCGAAAAACTTCTGATCGTGTTAAAGCAGGACAAAAAATCAGTAGAGAAAATGGCTCATTATATGGTAATGGAAATATCTTAGGATATGATCGTGTTGGAAATACCTATGTAATTAACGAAGAACAGGCTGAAACAGTTAGAATGATTTATGATATGTATTTAGATGGTCTTGGCTCAATGAAAATCGCTAAGTCATTATCTGTTCAGCAACGTAAGAATGCAAGTGGAGATATAAAATGGTCTGCTGAACGTGTAATGAGAATATTAAAAAAATCAACATATACAGGTGTACTTGCTTATGGTCAATCACATAGTAATAACTATCTTGAGCAAAAGAGAATTAATAATCTTGATAGAGACAGTTATATGTATCAGAAAGTAAACATTCCTGTTATTATACCACAAAACAAATGGGATGATGTGCAAAAAATAATCGCTAGACGTACAAAATCTGTAGGCGATAAATTATCTGGTAAAAAAGACGTAAAAGAATTTTGGAGTAAAAAACTTCTATGTAATTGTGGTAGTTCTTTTAGAAGAAACAAATGGAGAACTAATAAGACAGGTGAAGCAGTATATGGATATCAATGCCAAAGACAACTTAATTATGGAAGCAAACAATTTCGTGAAAAGAACGGATTAGACACAGATGGATATTGTGGAATTAGAATGGTTGCAGATTGGAAACTTGATATGATGGCAAAAATGGTTATAGAACATATTTGGAAAAATAAAGGTGAATCTGTTATATTAGCATTAAAAATGATATCTGAAAACTATGAAGAAGATGTAAAACCAAATAAAAAGAATATCAAGGAAACAGAATTAAAAATAGAAAAACTACAAAAACGATTACAGAACTTAATAGAAATGAGAGCAGATGGTGAAATATCAAAAGAAGAGTTTGCTGAATCAAAAAATACGATCACTGAACAGATTTCTATATTAAATTCTGAATTAACAATTGACGAAGTTGAATCAGATGAACCAGAATCAATTGAAAAGAAGATAGAAGTTATAAAACAAGCCATGAATGAGGTTATAGATTTTTCACAACCTAAGTTGCCAAAATATATCATTGATAAATTCATTTCAAAAGTTCTTGTTCTTGATAACAATAAATTTAGATGGTATATTAATTTAGGAAATGATTATGATAAGAACTCAGACATATATTTAGACACACAAGTAGAAGGACGCAAAAATAATTATTCTGCTCAGATATTAAGTAATGATGATAGCCTATCTTCTGTCCATAGCAGCACAGGCAGCTATCGCTGAGAAGAATGCATAATTAGCATAATGTTATGGGGCAAAGCGAAATATCCTCTAAAGAGGTAAAATAGCCAACCAGCCCTAAAGTGTCCAAACGTAAAATTTGACCTTGGAGAATTGTAGAAATACAGTTCTTCAGGGTCTTTTTTGTTACATTACACAGCGGTATTCTTTTTTTTAACAACCGTAGCAAGAATTCCCTCACCTATAGGTGATGGGATGAATTGCACATTCGAGCATATCTGTTCAAATTCATAAAAAATCGCAAAAACACTTGTTCTGATACAATAAATATATTATAATAGAAAAAGAACAATATGCTCTTGAAATTTGGACGGTCGAAATAAGCAATAAGTGAGT
>ERZ827471.228-NODE-228-length-58328-cov-9.378717_pt1 | contig 58328 bp, 98 predicted proteins | sample MGYA00519772_ERZ827471 | MGnify/ENA primary metagenome ERZ827471 (study PRJEB31778, sample SAMEA3449315) | human gut metagenome | biome: human gut; feature: human-associated habitat; material: faeces | place: United Kingdom | collected 2010/2012 ...
GAGGATGCTCCCTTGTATCCGGTTGCCGAGGATGCTCCCTTGTATCCGGTTGCCGCGGATGCTCCACAGGTGCCGGTTGCCGAGGATGCTCCACAGGTGCCGGTTGCCGAGGATGCTCCCTTGTATCCGGTTGCCGAGGATGCTCCATGCTTTTCATCGCTTTCAGCGTCCTTTTTTACACGTTTTACTGTATATTCGATTGCAGCTTTAACAAGACCCGCAATGCTAATTTCTGCTCCGATCTTAATTTTTGTAGATGCTACCTTAGTATCATCATTATGTTTCTGGATTTCTCCGCTCTGCTCTACCTCGTGGTATACGCTTTCATTTGGATAATAATAATTCAAGCAATCAAGCGGATACTCGCAAGCGTGAAATCCATGATCGCAAACTTCTACGATTTCTTCCTCATACTCTTTTCCTTCTTCGTACTGAAAGCCACGACAAGTCATATTTTTGTTAAATCCTTTGTAAGATTTGATAACTTCTCCCATTTAAACACCCTCCACTTTCAACTGCTTGTCCGCTGATACACTCAAAAGGATTAACTGTGCATCCATATCCGGCACATTGAAATCATTTAAGCTCTCTGCGTTATCCACAAAAATCGGCACGATAACGCCATATAACTCGCTAAGAGAACGGATAATATCAAGTCCGGCTACAATTCTATGACCGCTATTCAAAGTCGAATACGGCACTCCATTTACGGTGCACTCACAGCAATCTTTCATACCGCCATTTAACTGCATTTCAAAGAGTTTGAAATTAACTGTCTTGAAATGGCTGTTGATGGTTTCAGAAACCTTATCCAGTTTGAAACGAATAAACTCTTCCAACATGTAAAGAATCTGTTCCTGGTCTGCAACTTTCTGCCCGATTTCTTTCTGTTCTTCCTGCAACTGCCATATACGTTCATCAATCTCAACATTCATGGATGCCTTTGCAATAGTGCTGTTTACTTCATCAAGACGTGCCTGCAACTCTTCTTTTTCAGATTTTAAGGTTTCAACTGCTGCATCCTCTCCATTAGCTTTCAGATTTTCGATTTCTACCAGAACTTCATCGTGTCTGGCTTTCATCTTCACATACTCTTCATTCTGCGAATAATCGGCAATTTCCGGAATCGATGATAACTGCTGGCAAATTTTTTCTTTTTTTGCAATATCTTCCTGCTCCTGTTCCTTTAAGGACTTTATTTCTTCCTTTACTTTGGCATTTTCATCCCTTAATTTTGTGATAAGATTTTTTCTCTCTGTGCCAATATCAACCAATCTGTTCAGTGCTGTTCTCTTTTCTGTGTCAAATCTGATCTTTTCTGATTTTAACTTTTCTTCTGCATCCGACTTGGCTTTTCGCTTTCTGCTTTCAAAATCAGCCTTTAACTGCTCGATTTTATCTTCCGGCAACTTCTGACCACACAATGAGCAAACGGTGCTGTTTTCATCAAATACCCACTTTGATTCATCAAACAGATATGGGAATTCATCAAAAGCCTTTGCTGTTTCTGCGTTGTACTCCTCTCCAAGCCTTTTCCGCTCTGAATCAGCATTGGAAATAACCGTCTCGTTTTCTGAAACCCGTCTCTCTTTCAAAGCAATAGTATCTGCAAATCGCTTTATCTCGTTTTGCAAATCGCGTAATTCTGCTTCGATCTCGCTTCTTCTGTTTGTCAGATCGCGATTCATAGTCTGCATAATCCCAGACATATCAAACTGCAGCTGCATTTCTTCACGTCCTAACTCCATCATTACTCCGTCAGAATCTTTGATCTTCGCATCAATATCTGCAATTTTGGTTTCCAAGTCTGTTTTCGCAAGTTCCTGTTCTGCAACATCGATGTCAACCTTGGATTTCATGGCTTCGTCAATTCGGACTGGAATCTCTGCCTGCTTCTTCTTCCACTCGTTCAATGCTTTGGAAAATTTTGCTCTAATATCATCCGTAGACGGTGCTTTCTCTAATTCCGAAAGCAATGGCGCATACTTCGCGTCCGTCTGTGCCAACTCTACATCTGAAACCTCTGAAACAAGTTTCATAAGAATATCTCTCTGGTCTTTCCATTTCAAGGAAGAGAAATACTGCGGATTAGTCAGCATTTTGAACATTTCCTCGCTCTGTGCCAATTCCGAAACATATGCCTTGAAATCCGCTTCACTCTTCGGATAGCCGTCAATCTCAAACGAATTAACATTCCCCTGCAATACTGCCGTATCGGTTCCACGCTTCTTAACCCAGTTCTGTTTCTGTGTCTTGGAAAGTTCAACTTCCTTTCCATCTACATCCAGAATGGCAGACACCTTGATCTCCACATTATCAACTCGTATTCCTTCGTTCAGTGGTCGTACATTAAACTTTTCCTCTCCAGAACTGTTCTTGTTGAAAAGCAGCCATGTAAACGCATCAAAGATCGTTGTCTTTCCTACGGCGTTCTGTCCGCTGATCTTCGTTTTGCCCGAGAAAGTCACGTCAAGCATCTTGATTCCCTTGAAATTCTCGATGTGAATACTCTTAATTGTTATTTTCATTTTTCCCCTCCTCAATCACATCACATTTGCTTCCGGAAACCTCATAAGCCACTTTCTTCTCAAACTCCGTGTCAGAAATCTTCTTGTCGTATTCTCGGCTCTGGATTCTGCCAATCAACTTAACACGGGTCCCGATTTTAAATCCGCCTGCAAATCTTGCATTTCTTCCCCAGGCAATGCACGGAATGTAATCAGATTTCCCATAATCTCTGTTTACTGCAATCAGCATGTCTGTGATCTCGCGGCCAAGTGGTGTCTCTCTGTAATTCGGCTCTTTGCAAACATATCCATTGATCGTAATGCAATTCTTGTCAATATTCGCATCTTTTGAGTCAATCGCCTCGATGTCACAAACAAACACGGATAAGATCAACCGGCGTCTGGTACCTTCCTGTTTGTTGAATGATCGATAACTTCCAGAAACCCTTACCGCCATTCCTGAATATCTGTCCTCCATGTCAAACAGTCTTTCTGAAATGGTTAATGGGATCTCGTCTACGGCGCCACTCTTTCTTTTTACTCCAAGAGACATTTTGTAAAAATTCTCTCCGTATGATTCATACATAAACTCCGGCTCTGAAATAATCACGCCTGCCAGTTCCACTTTGTTGTTTTCCATTGTTTCTTTATTCATATTTGAAATTCTCCTCGTATTATAATGTAGTAGTGTTTATAGACCCTCTCCAAAGTCTGATTCCGTTTCTTCATGAAGTCTTTCAAGTTCAACCGTCCTGTTCATTATGCTTTTGGCATATTCAGTGCGATTCTCGTATGTTCTGGTCAACGCATCTGATTTTCCGCTATAGATCATAAGAACTGTACTCATGTCTCCCTCATATTTCTCAAACAACTCCGCCAGATAATCGCATCCAACAAGGATATTCCCATACGGATCATAGAGATCTTCTACTCCAAGACGTTCCATCCGGTCTCTGTGATATTTTTCATAAATTTGCATGAGACCTTTGCATCCACCATTCTTCACATCGGCTTGTCCACTGCTTTCATGCTCGATAATCGCCATTACCATTTCCGGGCAAATATGATATTCGTTTGAAATCCCCTTTATATAAGGAAGATACTCATTTGAAATCCATGTATCGCTCGGTTCCGTTGCTGTCGTATGTAATGTAGGTAATACCATCGTCAGTGTCATCACCATCAACATAATAATCATGATCTTCGACAATCTCTTCCGCATCCTGCCATCCTCCTTCAATTCTTGATCCGGCATACAATAAAAGTAAGCTGATTATGGTCGGTATCGCTACAATAGGATTTTCCGTTGCATCCGCACACATACAAAGAAAAAAGATCGCCGAGCCTACAAATTCAATCACCCTTGCCAACTTCTTCATCCGCACTTCACTCCCGCCACTTATAAGAATCACTTTCAATTTCCTGCCCGTGCAAGGACACAAAATCTGTTATTACCGCAATAAATTCTGAATTGGTTGGCTTCCCCTTTTTCGGCGAAACAGTATAACCAAAAATCTCATTGATCGCATTCACATTGCCATTTATCCATGTGACCTCTATTAAGTTCCGGATGTTTCTTTCTACTTTAGATGTGGTAGTTCCGTTCTCTTCTGCGATTTTTGCATAAATTTCCTTCATAACACATCTAAGCGCATCCCTGTCGTCCAGACATTTCTCTATCGCTCTAATTGTGTATGTGTATCCTTTGAGCGAATGGCTTGCGCCGATCTGATCTAACGTTTTTCTTAAAGCAATGTTCGTTTGTTTATCCATGAATTCCTCCTGTTAATCTTTCCAATTCCATATGAGTTATTGGAAGCTACCAGTTTTCCGTTCTATTTTTCATAAAAATAACCTCTGTTCAAGAATTTGTTGACGAAGTATATCTGACCTTTTCCTGTTACCTTGGTTGTCCGAGTAATTCTTACTGATCCATCCGGATTCTGCACGTTGCTTTCCTTTACCTCGAATAACCCCTGTTCAACATATCTCTGCTGCGGCATATTCTTTGACGAACCGTTTTTAATAAGGAAGTTATTCTCACGCAACCACTCAAACAACCGCTTCTGTCCTATCTGATAGCCGTTCTGGCAGATCAGCTTTTCCAAGTCTCCGATAAGAATTGATGTGTGACTTGTTGCTACAGCATCAGCAAAGATTTCTTTCGGTTTCATTCGCTGATTTTCCGCGATCAGCCTTGTGTTGTTTTCCTTAAGGCTGTTGATTTTCTCGTCAGCCATCTTTAACGCTCTGGCAAATACCTGCTCCGGTGTGTTCCACGCCTTTTCCAAGTCGATAAGGTACTGGCGTACTGCTTTACCCTCTGGTGTTCTCTGAATCATGCAAATCTGCTTTGCCATGTCTACAGAAATATCAGCATCTTTTGATGGTCTACCGCCCTTTTCGGAGGTTTCGCTCAATTTTGAGCAAAAGTCTTTACCCTCTTCAAAGCCATATTCACACATTCTCGGGAACCAATCTTTGAATGCGGTTTTAATATGTAACTGCTCGTGCAGTTCTCTTGCCGATACTGTCTGTGTATCAAAATTGACTTTCACTAACTCGTCCATTCCATCCAACTCCTTTCTGTACTATAATCGATGTTTAATCATCATCAATACTAATAATCGTTTCAGCGATACGGTCAATTTCGGCTGCAATGCGAATTTTTGTTTCCGTATCAAATGTTTTCTTGCTTTCCTCTGCCAGTGTTTCAATTTGCTGGTATAGGGTATCTTTTACTTCTTCAATGCTATGCGACATTCTTCTCCTTTCTACTCAAGAAAATACTCAATCGTAACCCCGAAGTAATCCGCAATCTTTTTCAGCTTGTCTGTCTTTGGCTTGCTCTTTCCAGATTTCCAATCTGAAAATACTGTAGGGGCAAGACCAATATCTTTTGCAACTCTGTATGTAGAAATTCCTCTTGCCTTTACAAGCTGTTCAAACTTCTGATACATTTAAACACTCCTTTCCCTTGAAATTAGTTAGAATATTCTATATAATTTTCTTGTAACATTTTGTGAATGGAGGTGATAATCATGAATGCTTATCGCACCATAACTGGCTATTGCCAAACACAAAAGATAACCTACTCCGTTGTTCTTAATTGCATAGATGCCGGAGATGGAAGTTACTTAAAGGGTACTGTTCAATGTAACTATGTAAAATACGGTGGTTCGTGTGAACAATGCTCCTTGCGGAATAATTATCCAGAAAATTTCCGCTAATTCTGTAAGAGCCGAGCAATCGGCTCTTACAGTTTTTAAAATATTCTAACTTTTTATTGCAAATAGTTAGGAAATCCGTTATAATATGTTTCGGTCAAGAAAAAATAAACGGTTCCATTTTTTTAATTATGAAATCGCAACCGTTTTATTAAAAACTATTTATGATTTCATAACTATGGTTATATAGTATACTTCCATAGTCTATTTGTCAAGCATTTTTATTTATGATTTCATAACTATTTTTTATTTGGAGGGAATATGTACGAAATATTTTTGAAACTGCTTGAAGAAAAAGGCGTATCTGCATACAAGGTTGGAAAAGCAACTGGAATAGCCGGTTCTACTTTTACTGATTGGAAAACTGGCAGAAGTGCTCCAAAACAAGACAAATTACAGAAGATAGCTGATTACTTTGGAGTAACACTTGATTATCTTATGACTGGAGAAGAGCAAAACTCTCCGTATTCTGATGATATGGCTGATTTGTTTGTAGAAATATCAAGAAGTAATGATGTTAATAGAATAAAAAGACTTTTGTCTTATTATATGGATTTGAATGAACGTGAGAAAGATTCCGTTGACAGTATTGTAGAATCTCTTTCAAATAAAGATAATCCAAAAAAGAACGGTTAATCCCGTTCTTTTTCCATGCCGCTAATAAGTCTGTAATAAAACCTCAATCGTGTTTTATCCATTTTGGAAATCATTTCAAATATGTATTTTTTATATTCTTCCTCGCTAAAATCTGCAACATTTTTCTCTTTGTCTTCCCCCATTTTATTCTCCTCCAATCTCTGCAACCGATAATGTTAATGTCATTATAGAACGTACGTTCTTTGCAGTCAACCCCATACAAAAAAATTACCATTATTTACCAGTAACATTTGAGAGGGCAATGAATCGCCAAACATCGCCCTCTCTCCAGAACTTGAAGTGCCCTTATCGGACAATTTTATTTTACAAATTTTGCCAGCATTATTCAAATCATTTCGTTCGCAAGTTTCGACATAAATCGTCTGATTTGTCACTTTTGGTCAACAAAAACGTCTGGGTTTTGAACAGATATAAAACACTGCTTATGCAGGTTTGTGCCAAACATGTTTAGACTCCAATACTAAAGAAATGTACCTGCACACGAGTCGCCAACGTAGCTGCCCCTCTATTCTTCACAGCCATATTGTACCCCTCCATGTTGCCGGTAAAGTTCAACGAGTTACCCGAGCAATTTATTATATAAATATATCCGCCATTCTGATACTCGCTCGGGATTGCCTGGTAAAATTCTCCGCCCGCGGCCAATACGATCTCCTGTTCATACAACCCCACATACCGCATAGCCTTTGCCATTCTTGTATCCGTCTCCGTTTTCGTGTAATATCTAGCATCATGATAATGCACGGCATTGGCTTTATTTTCGGATAAATATTTTCCCATCCGTGCAGATAAACAATCTGTACTGCTTGTAGATGTAAGATTATCCTGCACCGGTCGCCATGTATCCGTCGGTATCGTGGGTTTATTGCTTAAATCATCATAGCTACCTGAAAAAGCCACTGGCTTAAGATCAGACAGCCACTTTGCAATCTTACTAAATAGCGCAGACAACTTCTCTCCAGTGGTTATGTTGGCGCGCTCCGCCTCCGCCGAAAAAGTCACCGTCGTGTCCGAAGCATCCCCCTTCTCGGCTACTGCCCCAACATCCGCCGCCGACAGACTTACGTTTCCACGGTGGTAGGCTACCTCCTTTGCACCCTTGACCCCCGTCACCGGAGTACCCGCAAGAACATCCCACTTGCCATCCGATGTTTTATAGATATTCGCCCCTGCGGGGATCACACTGCCGGCTCCCTCTTTGAAATCGTCCGTGGTCGTAAACTCATCGGAAATATTGTACATATCCCCGGCGGTCACCGCAGTTAATGCAGGTAAGCTGACAAATGAAACGGTACCCATCGGACGCAATGCTCCTGCAAAAGATTCGGAGATGCTTTTCGCCTGCCGGTAGTAATACGCCGCGTTATCCGTGTCCTCTCCCTCCCGGCTGCCGGTACCGCCAACTGCATAGCTTTCCGCCTTGGTAGCGTTTGCCGCCGCATCTGCCCGGCTTGTTTCTGCCTTTGCAACCTCTACCTTGATCTTTGCCAGATAATTAGGCTCTAAATGTTTTTCCTTGATGCTTCCCTCTTTCACGATTGCCGACACTTTACCATCCGTGCCAATGGTAAAAGCCACGGTATCCGTATCAAGAAACTCATACTGCGTAATCAGCGCCGACAGGTCTATGTACTGCTTTGTGCCATCGATCAGAGTAAGTACGATCTGCTCCGTGGTCGGATTGTAGTCAAAGTTTACCGCGATTTTCTCCATCTGCGTGTCAATGGTAAACTTTGAACCATTCTTTTTTGTGATCGTGATGATTCCGGTCGACTCCTCAAAGGTCACATCCGACACAAGAGTTGCTACCTCTGTTTTCGTGGCTTTTGTGGTATCCAGAGTAATCACACGGTCGTCAATGGTATCTGTGGCACTGTCCAGATTGTTGAGATTCGCTTCATTCAAAGGCGTAGCATCGCTCGGGTAATTCTCCCAGTTGATACGTTTATATGCTTTATTCATGATCCTCACTCTCCTTTTTAAGATTTTCCTGCATCTGCTCCCGCTCGGCGATAACGTGCCGGTTTGCTTCCGCTTCTACCTGGTGCAAAATATCCTTAAGTACCAGATGCTTAACCTCAATCGGAATATCAACACTTGCATTGATAAAATTGATAATGTCATTCTCAAACTCACGAATTTTTGCATTGACCATTTTCTCATTCTACTTTCTTTTTTAATTCTTCTAGTGCCTCTTGCTGTAACTGTACTGCAGCGATCAGATCAGCGATCAGTTCCGTTTTGTCAAGCGCATAATAGGTATTGCCATCCGGATCTGGATTCTCGGAGCAGATCGCCCAGTCTTCATCTCCAATCGCAGTCAGTACCTCCTGTGCAATCAGACCATGCCGGTAATGTCCCGCGGCGTCATAGTTATAAATAAAGCGGCACGGACGCAGAGACTGTATAAGCGCTGCGCTTTTTTCCCGATCAAGAGATTCTATACCGTGTTTTAGTCGCTTGTCCGAATAAGATTCCCACCCGTAGGATGAGATTCCTTTTCCGGTCGACAACATCTGTGCAATCGTATTGGCTGATGTATCACGCACTGCTACTGCCGAATAGCTGGCTGTGAGTTCCCTCGTATCTGCTACTGACTTCAATCCATCTGTTCCCATCTGCACAAGAGTGCCTTCCCGTTTCAATTCAACCAAGTTGTCCGTACTCTCTGTCGCGTCAATGTGCACATACCCGCCGGTCATCTCCACAGATCCCCTGAGTTCCAACAAATCAGCTCTAATCTTTAGTCCCTCTGCTGACTGGTTAATTTCCGAAACGACACTGTCTCGGGAAACTTTGCTTGTGATCCCCTCTGCATTAATTTGTATTGCCGCCGCAAGCTGTCCCTCTTTTTCTGTTGCCCGGTTTACCTCTGCTGTAATGCTACTCGCATTCTGGGTAATCCGTGATGATAACCCGTCAGTGGTATTCTTTACTTCTGAACGGATTTCTGTGGCTGTCTGTGTGATCTGGGATTGCAAGCCCTTTTCCACATCAACGATTGTCGACTTTGTTTCCTCAATTGACCGTTCCAGCGTGTTGCTCTTTCCTTTCAGCTGCAATATGCTCCGCTGTATTCCGTTGACCTTACTTGTCCGGTACTCTTCCCCGTCCGCTTCCAGATCATCACGCAAAGCCTGTATGCCTTTCAGCGTGCGCTTTAGGATGTAAGTCTCGATCAGTTCATATTTTGTAGCCAGCCGTACCGCATCTCCGGCTTCAAGGCATGGATTTCCTTTGCAGTCAGCACTAAATGGTCTGTATATAATTCCTTTTATCTTTGATAACGTTTTTTCTCCAATTTCGTTTAATTCCTTTGTCCCTTTCCCATAAACAAGGAAATTTCCCTCGATCACATAAGTGTTTCCGCCATCACCTACAATCACTCCTATATCATTCTCTTTTTCACGAATTTGCAGTTTGTCAATCGTTCTGACAATATAATCTTCATATTGTGCTGAAATGTACTGGCTTTTACTTATGCTGGTGCTCTTTGGATTTCTAGGGTAAAGATCATCCGCCGGGTAAAGATCATTCGCCGGATAAAGCCCCTGTATCTCTTGTGTTAAGTACACATAGCGAAACTTTCCATATCGCCCGATATTTCCCATACAACCGTTAATTTCAAGTATACAAGACAAAACCTCTTTTCCGCTCATGGCTTCGCCTATCGTGCTTGTCTCTGCGGTACCTGAACTTCCGCTACTTGATGCTGTCACTTCTACAGTTTTTTCAATAATCATTTCATCATTTACAAGAGATACTTCTTCCTGTTCCACTCCAAAATGATTAAAAAAGCTATCTCTGAATTGTTTGAGCGTTACCTTGCTATCTTTTTGTGGAAGTATCTGATTGTACCAATCAGTAACATCAGATGATAAAATATCATACAAAGCATCGTAAGCTACCACATCCCGGCACGTCCGATCTGCCGTAGGTGTGTCAGAATAAACCTTGTATCTTCCTATTTGGAATGGTTTATCTTTGTGACCATCAAGAGTCATCTTTGCAGTCAACCACTTGCCTTTCATTGGCAAGAATACATTGGACACCGTGAATTTAATCATCCCGGCTTCACATGCCCCGAATGTTAATTCAGATTCCGAACACAAGCTTTCTGTCAATTCAAATTTTTCTTGGTGCAGTTCGGTGTTTGTGATATTGATTTTTCCATCATCAGATACGATGTTTAACTGTTTGTCTACGCTGTCCTTTAAAAACAGGCTTGAATATTGGTAATCAACCATCGTATACACCCCCTATAAATGCAAGTCTTACAGAGTTGTAATGGATTTGACCGCCATACGTTCCGTATATCGTAGGCTGAAAATCTGCCATGTAACCATACTGTGTTACATAATCGTCATACTCCGGTATGTACGCCGTGATATAGCAGGCTCTTCCGGTTGCATTAGTAAACTGCTGACGTATTTTACTTATAATGGTATTAAATTCCGTGTTTGTAAGCATAGCCGGTGTTTCAAACTCAACTTTTAACGCCTTTAATTCCACGGCATTTCTATGTAGATATCCGTTAGCGTCCGTATAATCATCTAAGTCCTGCATATTGACATACGGGCTGTATGTCTCCGGTTTCATAAAAGACATTGGCACTGTGTAATTTCCAATCTTTAACAGCCATCCACTGTACGCCATGCGACCACCTCCAATCAAGTTGTCTTTTCAGATTTACAAATATGAACACCGTTATCATGACTTAAAAATAAGATTTCAGTTTTTCCGTCCGGCAGAATATCCGCCACGACGCAATTATTCGGATTTCCTATTGGTGTGCGACTTTCTGGGCACTTGCTCCAGTCTATTGGTTTATATTTTTTCATGATTATTCTCCTAAAAATGAGTATAAAAATAGCACCTACCACCAATTTAATAGATGCTGCTTTTCTTTCTTTATCTATTTTGTGATTACTTCAATATTAGGCGCTTTAATCAAAATTTTCTCCGACGTGTGAGTTACTTCCGTGTTCCCATATGTAATCTTGATTTCCTGTTTTTCCATATATACCTCCTATTGAATTTAAAAATGAAAAGAAGCGCATCTCTGCGCTCCCTCTTATATACCCGCTTTCCCCAGCCTTTCCCAATCTGCATCCCTAGTACATTCATCCTTTTTCTTCAATAAGTTTTCGTTCTCTTTTTCCAAATCGTCCGCACGAATAAGCGCGTTTGACTCCCGATTAAAAAGATCAGTATTGTGCGCCTTTAATGCATCTTTTTCTTTATTTAACTCTCTTATTTCCCATTTGTAATTCTTTTTATCTTGCGTCATCTTAATTTTCAATTCTTCTATCGTTTGATGTGCTTTATTCAACTTCTTTTTGCACTCATTTAGTTCTGATTCAGACTCCCTATTCTCCATCGTAATTCTCCACATATTAAATCCAAATTTATATGAAAGTGTAGCCACAATCATTACATATAATTTTATTTATTTCATATGTTTGATCTTTTCTCAAAATCTTTTCCTTTTTATTTACTAAAGTAAACGGTTTAAATGGATTTAGATTTGCAGTGTATCTTGTCTTTGTTTTGCCTGGTACAAATTTCTGCTCCGTATAATGAGAACAATTTTCGCTCCCACATCTTGGACAGTAAACCTCTTTTTTTTCTCCGAATAAAGTATATTTATATATACCATTAAATCCCGTGTTTTGAGATCTTTCAACAGAATTTCTTAAGAATAATTTTCCAACACCTGTAATCTCTGGCTCTTTTGGGCGTTCCCACCCTCTATCATTTTCGTTTTCTTGTTCGTATGATTTATAAAATTTACTTTTCCCCGCAGACATTTCATTGTTTTCGTGTTGTTTTAACGGAAAACCGCAATTGATACACATTTCTGCTTTGTCTGAAATTTCTTTTCCACATTCAGGACATTTAATCAACGCCATGTGTTACCCTCCCGCCACTTGTAATAAAATGATTCTACCACAAGTGGCGGTATTTGTCATTAGAAAATATATGCTTCTCTTCCAGTTCTGTTAAAATAATCTTTTGCATAATTGCGAGCACTTTTTCCGATCTGCTCTGATGTAATCCCAAATTCTTTTTCCAAAATTCCTTGAAGCAACTGATTTTGCTGTCTTAGCAATTCCATTTCCTGTTGCGCCGTACTGTACACTGCATCTCGAATACCTGTAATTTCCTGTCCACCGGCAACCGCTGTTTTCCCTCCAACAGTTCCCAGCATTTCTGCCCGTCCATTTTCTCCCGCCATAAACATACTGTACTGGCTTGGGAATCCTCCGGCGGCAAAAGTAGGAATTTTCCCGAGATTTATACTTCCGGCTCCAACAATCTGCTTTCCAGCAATGTTTACCGCATCCCACGAAAAAGAAAGCTTTGAGTTCATCCAGTTTGCAAATCCGTTCCATATGTGCTTTACAGCGGCTATAGCATTATTCCATGCATTTTTTAATCCATCTGAAATACCACTAAATGTCCACTTGTCTGTTGTAAACTTTGGAGCAACATCTTGATTCCACCACTTATAGAATCCGGTGTTTTCCCACCATCCAGTAAATTCCTCCCACTTTTTAGATAGACCTTTTCTTATGCTTTCTCCAAGATTTTTCCATGTATCTTCTGTAAACCATGGAGAAACTTTCTCGTTCCACCAAACGGCTATACCTGTGTCACTCCACCATGTAGAGAATTCCTCCCATTTAGTCGAAAGACCTTCTTTTATTCCGTTTCCTATTTCAAGCCAATGATCTTTAGTAAACCAAGGCAAAATATTTTCTTGAATGTATTCAGATGCTTCATTCCACTTTTCTTCTATTTTACCTTTTATTTCTCCTATTTCTGTCTGTATTGAAAGCTTTTTTTCTCCCCAATATTCTTTTACATCTTCCCACCATGAAGAAACATCCTCTAAAGTTGTTGTTAATTTATTGCGAACGGGTAGTTCAACATCTAATCCCCACCATTCTTTTACGTCGTCTTTAAACCCAGATATTTTTTCTTTCAAGTTTGGAAGAACAACTTCTGCTCTTAAGTCCACATTATCTAGTCCATTTATTTGTTTCCACTCATCTATCCATGCTTTTAAATCAAAGCTACTTGGAACTTTTAGGCTGTCTGGTACATTATTGTTAAAATCGTTTAGTGCCTTTTGGTATTCATCTAAAGATGCATAATCTTCTTTTTTCGGCATCTTAATGTTTAAGTCAACTCCGTCTGAATAACGATCAAGTATTCCTTTTTGACTCAAAATGCCCCCACCATATGCATTTATCCACTCAAACGGATTTATAAGCTGCTTTAAGCTTTCTTGCAAATATTGTAAAAATCCACCATCCTTATATGCTTTTACTAGATTTTCTGCATCTTTTTTTATACTGTCTTTTCCAATAGTAAAAGTTAACGCCCCAACTGCAACGGAAAGTGAAATCGGAACTACATAAGAAAGAATTGACTTTACTGACTCTTGTCCAAACGCCGCCACAAACTTCTCACTAATCAGTTTTCCTATCGTTTCCTTAAGAATTTTACCTGTAAGAATTTTACCTGCATACTTAAGTGCAAATGCTCCAATAATAAGAGATATTGTCTCAAGATCAATTTCACTCAAAAAATCCGTTACACCATCCCATACTTCTGACCACTTGATATTTCCAATTGCTGTTGTAATAGTGTCATATATTCCATGAACCCATGTATTGATTGTTCTACCAAGTGACGAAAAATCAAACGTTTCAAAGAAGCGATTCACTCCTGCGGCAATGGAATCTCCCAGATTTGTCCAGTCAAATTCTTCTCCAAATGACAAGGCTGCATAAATTGCTGTGTTAAGCGCACTTGCAATCGTCATGCCGACATCTCCGAACAATCTTGGTGTAATAAGCCCATTAAGGAAATCTGCCAGCCCTTTTCCAAAATTTCTAGCCTTGGAATAAATTCTATCCCAGTCAATAGATTCCATGGCATCTGATAACGCATCGCTGATATATGCCCCAAGTTCCCGCAAACTTCTGATCTGACTTTCATAGTCCTTGAAAATGGTATCTACCTGTACCAGCCCACCGGACGCACCCCCGCCGGATGCACCACCACCGCCGGAACCACCAGAACCAGATCCGCTTGAATTATCCGGAGTGGTAATCAGATTCAGTTCGTCAAAGGCTCTTAAGCCCTTATTCATCTTTTCAACGTTCTTCGCTGCCTGTCCAGTGCTGTCTGCTATATCAGCCGCGCTCCCTGCTGCATCAGACCAATCATCTGCCAAACCACCGGCAGAAATCTCAAATTTCCATCCGAAGATTGATCCTAACGCATTGGTTACTGTCGTTGCAAAATCAATAACCTTTTGCATAACTGCGTTAAGCGTTTTTACAAACGGTTTAAACGCATTAATCAGTGCACCACCGATGATAGATGCAAGCTGTTCAAATGATTGCTTAAGTATTCTTACCTGGTTTGCCCATGTGTCTGCTGTTCTCGCAAAGTCTCCCTGCGCCGCGGCTGTATTAGCCATGACATACTGATACCGAAGCATGGTCTTTTCTGCCTGTGTCATAGACGAAATGTCAGCATCCAGTCCCTGTTTCATAGCCCATTCTTTAAGAGTAGCCTGTGTGAGGTCAAGACCGTACTTTCTTAAAGGCTCTGTCTCCCCGGTAAATACTGCCTGCAAGTTTCTCGCAACGTCAGACTGCTCCATATCATAGAAAGAAGCCATATCAGCAGTCAGCTTTGTAAGCTGTAGCGACATATCAGCCATCTTTCCTTGTGAAAATCCCATGGCTGTACCCATAGCTTGGAATCGGCTTGCCACCTGTTTAGCGGTCAACTCTGACATGCCAAAATCCTGTATGGATGTTTTTGAAAAGTCCTGTATCAGCTTCTCATAATTGCCAAATGTGGTACGTACAACGTTCTCAACCTCTGTCAAAGAAGATGAAATGTCGATTGCGTCCTTAATCTTTGAAAAAGCACGGAATAACAGCCAGTATGATGCATATAGTTTTCCAAATGCTGACGCAAGACTAAAGCTGCTACTCTTCGCCTTGTTCGCAGATCCGCTAAAAATGTTCAAACTTTTTCCGAGTGATGTTGCTGCTCTACCGGATGATGCTCCTGTTTTTGCCAAATTGGCAAGTGCTTCTGTCATCCGGATGATGTTTGCGCTTACGTTAGGAGCTTTTGAAAGCGTCTCAAACAGGTATTTAAGGTTGTCCGCAAGCAAAGGTATATTGTTTACCGCTCTTCCGCTCGCAACGCTTCCTAGCCTTGATATGGACGTCACAAGGCTACTCATGTTTGTCATATCAAATTTCAGTTCGCCGATTTTATTCATCTGGCGCACAAAATTCTGTAGTTGCGCTGATATTTGCGGCAAATTGGCTGTCGCCTGTGTAGAAATCTTACCACCAAGTCTGCTGATACTTCCTATCAGATTGGTCAAACCTGTTGTATCAAAGTTAAGCGCCCCTACGCTGTTCATTCCTTTGACAAAGTAAGCCAAATCGTCCTTAATCTTTACCAGATTATCAGTACCAACCGTGGCAAGTTTTCCGCCCATTTTTGATAATGCCGAAGCCGTATTTAAAATACCGCTGGCATCAATCATTTTCGTATCTTTCATTCCTGCAGCAAGATTTTTCATTGCCGCAGATATACCATAGAAAGATGATGTGTCTACATTTGAGAATTTGTTTAATGCGGTGGCAAGTGATGTAATCTCTTTTGATTTTGCACCCTTAAACCCTGTTGCCGCGTCAGACATGCTTCTAATTCCAGATGCTATGTTTGAAAGTTTACTGGTATCAAATGATAGACTTTTTCCAAGACTATCCAAACTTGATGCAAGTTTATCAATGGAATCACTCGCTTTTGCAGAATCAGCCTTAATTTTTATCTGTAATTCATCAATATCTGCCATGACAGCACCAACTTTCTACGCATAATAAAAAGACGGTAGGCTGTGACACCTTACCGTCCTTGATTTTTTACTGAATCAAAATTTTCTGCCCTACATAAATTTTGTTTGGGTTCTTGATCCCGTTATCTTTCTGCAATTTTGCAACCGTTACATTGTTTTCTTTTGCGATCTTTGAAAGTGTATCGCCGCGTCGTACTGTATACGTTGTCTTTTTATCTGTAGACTGCACAGAAGCATCCGTTGATCGAATATCTCCATCGTTGCACCAACCTACTGCAACTCCATTTTTTGAAAAGCAATATGGATTATGCGTACCCGCCTTGATTCGTGTAATCGTTCCGGAAGCATACTTGATGATCGCATCTCCAATACCAGCCGTGGAAGATTTGTAGTAAGAAGAAACCGTGATTTCCTCTCCAACCTTATGAAGTGTATTTTCTGGCTCCGGCATGACATTTACCGTGTCTACCGCTACATACAGTTCATTCAGATCGACGCATCCGGAAACACCGGCTACAAATCCTTTTGAACTATACTGCCATCCGTAAAGTTCATGAAGAATATCAGGCTTCTTGTCTTCCGGTGCGTCCGCCGTAATCATCATAGGCGTACTGGACGGGTATCTTGCAACCCAAAACGGGCAATCAATATGCTCAAGATATGGCTTGATATAGCTGTTGTAAAAAGACAGACCCGTGTATACACCAAATTTGCACCCTGCGGCTTCAATGATCTTCTGATATTCATTGATAATAGAGACAATCTTATCGCCAATATTCTGCTGGCACTTATCCTCTACATCCAGCCACACCATCACATTTCTTCCGGCAAGAACTTCGATCACTCTTTTCGCATCGGTCTGTGCCTTTTCTGCGTTGGTTGCGTAGCTGTAATTATATACGCCCTGCACTGGAACGCCAGCTTCTGTTGCTCCTGTCCAGTTTGCTTCAAAATACTTGTCCGGCTGCAAATCTTTTCGGATTACTTTCAAAATGGCAAATTCAACGCCGTTCTCTGCTACTTTTGACCAGTTAATATTTCCATTGTACCCGGAAACATCAATACCTTTAATTTTCATGTGGCACCTCTTCTTTCTTTGGGTGGCTCAACTCATAATTTGATTGCATAATTTTGAGTTTTGCCACAAATAATTCTCTCTGTTTCTGAATTTCCTCTTCTGTCATTTCAGAATCGTTTAACAAACTATGCTCTGTGATAGGCTTGTCTACATACTTTGATTTAGCTTTTTTACCAGCAAGGCAATGTTCTACTGCCACCGATACCGCTGACAATCCATATGTTCCAAACCACATCCACATATCATTGTCTTTTTGCTTCTTCTCTAAGTTGTAAACGTCTGCATATGGCTTTAAATCAGCCGGACAAGACGTGTCTATGTCATGCACAGTAAATCCGTACCCCTTTGTAACTAAAAGCCAAAACGGGCGGATTTCCGTGCAATACGTTTCCCATGTAAGCTCTCTCTGTTCTTCTACTTTTTCCTCGGAGTTTTCTTCTCCGCTTCTTTCTGCTCTGCTTTGAGCAGTTTTGATAAAAAACCGTTTTCAAGTAACTCTGTTAAAAGTTCATTGTAAAGTGCCTGAACATCTGCATCTTCTCCGTCAAAGTAGTCATCCAGCATGGCATATACTTTTCCAAGCTGCTGTTCCTTTTCTTCTTCAGTTTCCAAGTTGTATCCAAGCTCCTCTTTGTGAAACTTCTGCGCTCCAACAAGAATTAACTCTGGCAGAAATAAAAGGATTTCGTCAACCGCTTCCATATCTTCCATTTGGTCTAATTTTGCTACTTTCTTGATAATTCCGCTTTTCACGGTTGCTTCATATCCAAACTTAATCTGTAATTCTTTCTTTCCAAATTTTAATTTTGTCATATTCTTTCCCTTTCTCCCTTTTTATAGGGAAAGGGCAGTCCGAAGACCGCCCTATTCTTTTAAACTGTTCCCTCAAGTTCCGATTCGGTTGTCTGATTATCGTCAGCCGATCCAACCGAACTATTCGACTGACGTGTTATTCCCCCGGTGTAAAAGCTACAGCGGTGTCCATGCCCTTGTATTCTTCAATGGTAAGATTCATTTCAACCGTCAAAAGCTCATTCTGACCAATTTCCGGCTGCGGTATCTGCTCCGGTGGCTGCGCAACCACAAAAAACGCATCTGCAAATCCAGGAATAATGGTTTCAAACCACATTCTTTTCCCATCGGTAAGTGCTTTGTACGCCGTGATAAGTTCTTCCCACTCTTCTTTTGTGTCGTCTGTAAGGTTTACCGTGATAGGGAATGAACCTCCTGTATCTGCGCGCCCCTTTACATATCTGGTAATTGCATCCTCTAAAGCGGATGCGTTGATCTGTTCCGGCTCAATGTTAATACCGCCAATCGAGTTAATTCTTGTGAGTTGTTTAAACGATGTAGGCTTTGTTCCGTCTGTCGCTTCTGTGCCATAGCCAAACGTAATTCCTAACGTAGACAATCCTGCTGCTGCCATTTTTACCTCTCTTTCTACCGCTAAATAATGCGGTTATCAAACGCATCTTTTTGCGCCCTGTGCATAAAAAAAAATAGAACCTTTCGGTTCTTTTACATCAATCTGTCGTTGGCTCCGATTATCCTCCGGAACCTTGCAACGCTTCTAAATTTTTTCTCGCTGTCGTTTTTAAACTCCGGCATTGCTGTGATTTGAAATCGCATCTGCTTAAAGGCATCGGCTAAAATAGCCATAATCCCTTTTGCATCACTCTGCTTTGTGTTTGTAATGACGTCAACCTGTATTGTTTCCTGCACCGCATTTACGGATGTGCCCTCTAAATCTGCCCCACGTTCAAGCCCCGGCATCTCATGGATGTAAATAGTCGGGAAAACAGAGTCTTTATCAAGGTTCTTTTCAACCGTTGTAAATGCAGTGTCAAAATTCATGCTTTTGTATTTCTTCTGGAGTTTTGGTTTGGCTATCGTTACAACATTGGAAAAAATGTTTGTTTCAAGGTCAAATACCCACTGGTTTCCTGCCATTATCCAAACACCTCCTTCGCTGTCTGTGTAATAATCTGACGCAACTCATTTGCGGTCAGATACATGAATGGTCGGCTTGGCATTCCCTCTGTAAACCACCAATCGCCATTGTCGTCCTGATAAAACCATCCATATCTTCCATCTGAAATCTGATGTATAGTTTTTCCACTTGCGTACTGCCACGAAACACCCTCCGGCAGTTTCCCAGGATAAGGACTTTGCTGTCCCACAATTCCGGTTCCAAACTCAACAAATGCGGCATGGTCTGTGCCGGCTATTACCGCCCATATACCGCCGCCCTTAGTGCTTCCTTCATATTCCGCATGAACACTTGAAATCAGTTCCGATGTAAATATTGCGTCAAGGTCAGCAATTTGCACTCTGGCAATCTCTACGCCCTTTTCCGCGAGTTTTTCTGCCAATAGCTGACACTTATATGTCAAGCTGTTTTGATAGGCTCTAAGCTCTCGTATGGCGTTCTGAATAGACTTTTCAGACAGGCTCATTGTGATTACTTTTTTCCCCATGCCGCACCTACTTCACATTTTTTTGCAATAAGAACAAATCAACCGTCAATCCCTCGTCTGCGACACCTTTTACGATGTAATCAGCCGAATTTTCATCAACGATTGTATCCTCTTCATCTTTGTACTTTACATCTGAACGTTTCCATACCAAAGAGCCGACGCTCAACGGAAGTTTTCCTTTGTCCTCGACAATCTGAACAAAGTTTGTGGAATTGTCAACGCCAAACTCTTTTATAAGTGCTTCACTCAACTTATTGCTGATTGAAGAATAAAAAACCACAGGCTTATCATAACCTGTGGTATACTCTCCGGTTGTTTTCGGTATTTTGTTTCCATCTTCATCGAGGTAATAAATTACATTTCCATCCGAATCAGTATATGAAGAATATTCGATGTTTCCATCTTCGTCCGTCACATACACCGGAACCTTCCCGCTCTGTAGCGAATAATTCATTTTTTGCTTGTTAATTTCAAGCATTTCACTTCACATCCTTGCCGAACCGCTTCCACAGCTCAGAAAGCTTTTCCCAGCCATACATCGCGACAAACGCAACAATAAATCCTGCAATAATGGCGGCTAAAATCATGTACCATAAGATTGTTGTCTGGATATACTGCATATACGCCACAAATGCGGCTACAGTAATACCAATGGAAAGTACAAACACAAGAATGTCTGTCGGTAATTTAGAAAATACACCAATGCCTTTGATTACCTGTGTTACCACAGATACAACAAACGCCAGTGCGCCGATGATTGCCAAAATAATAGTCATGTTTGCAATTACAGTTTGTAAAATATCCATCATTAATCCTCCTTGTCATCATTAAGACGTGTTTCTATTGTATCTAGTCTGTGATGCGCAGATTTCACACTTTCCTCAACCTTTATAATTCTGTTGTCGTGAGAGTTGATTTCTTTTCTCATCTCTGAAACCTCATTCTTAATCTCGGTCGTGTTGTTTGAAATGGCATCCAGTTTCATATTAATGCGCGTGTTTTCTCGCACGCGCTCTTCAAGTTCCGTGTTGTCTGTTCTTTTATTGCTTTTCAAGCCCATAAAGACGGAAAAACCAAGCGACAGCACGCTTATAATGATTGCTGTTGATATTTCAATCGTCAAATCATATACCGCCTTTCATTTTTATGGCACACCGCCCACCACCGCTCAATGTGTGCCGCCTGCTACGTTTTGTCGACGTCGACAAAACGTAACGCACAATCTTCTAAACTCCTCGAAATCGAGGGGTTATAATGATTTTATAAACGGGAATACCCCTACGAACAAGCTTTCCCTGTCTTTCCAGCTACGGCTTACGCCGTTTTCTGAATAACTTGCCATATAGGCTTCTCCTGCCTGTGAATGGTCGTACACGGCTAAATTGACGATTACATCCTCAAACTGTTTCAAATCCTCGGATATTTTTTCATCCGTGTAGCTTTCCGGGTAATTCCGCTTGCTTACCACTTCATTTCTTGCCTGCTTGATAAGCTGTTCAATGTAAGGATTATCTTCTTTCTGGTCGAACACGACAACATCAGAAGTAACACCATCTTCATCCGTAACGGTTTCAATATGAAATTGTTTCAGTCTGATTTTGACCTGCTCTAATGTTGTATATTCGTCCATTCTTCCCTACCTATAATCCGAACTGCTCGATCAAAATGCGTTTCAGTTCCGCTCCGCTGATTTCTTCTGCACCCTCAATCCCATGTTCAGCGGCAAGTGCCTGTAAATCAGCAGTGCTCATTCTGTTAATCTCTGTCTTGGTGTACCCGCCGGAAGATTTCTCTCCCGAAACAATGTCCGGGATTTCATCTCCTGATTTATACCATCTTCCATTGCGTTTTACCGTGTATTCAGCAATCATACCGCACCTCCTACGCAACTTTCATGACAACAACGCTGTCCATGCCCTCAAAAGTAGGCAATCCGATCATTGACACAACGCAATGAGTGTTGATCGGATGATTTGTTGCGTATGTATATACCGAAATACCGGTTTCTACAATAGAAAGGTTTCCGTCTGTCAAACTTCCGCTTCTCTCTTCCGGTGTCTTTCCAAAGACATAATCTCCAAGGTACACGCCGGATGCCTGCGCTGAAATAACTCCTGTAGGAATAAAATATTTGGTGGCACCGTCTGCAGGGTCGATGTAAAGTTTGTCGTAAACTTCAATCTCGATGCCGTATCCTCTAAGATACTCTGTAACCTGCCCCTGCTGTAAGCGAATGCCGCCATTGTAAGCAGTAATTCCAAGCACCTGTTTCTTTGTATCTTCCGCTTTAAGGACCATTTCCCATGTTTCTGTATTCATACTAAAGCGTGCAAGGGAATATCCGGTTTTCTTTGCAAACTCACGTTTAATCTCGATAAGGTCATCAAGTGGCGTTGCTGTTTCGGATGCAGACCATTTATCGGTATCGCTTCCGGATATATCCTTGTAATGATCTCTCTTGTGCGCCACTCCATTGTCCGAAGTATAATCCACATAGTAGCTCTTTCCGCCAATTGTTACCTGTACTCTTGGAATACCATCAGATGGTGCTAATAACTGCCAAATCTGGCGTTCCGGCACCACTCTTGCCCCCTCAATAAGCATCATCGGTTTTTTGCTGATTTCTCTAAGCACCTGGTTTGCCATGTTGGAATTTTCTGCCGACTGGTAATTTGCATACTCCTGCTCTTCACGCTCTGTTACCATGTAAGATTCACGGTAGAAAGGCATCTCGTTCTGAATGTCCGAAAATCCACCAACGTCTCTTAACTCTGCCTGCGCATCAAAATTGGATGCCTTTAAGGATACTGGAAGACCGTTTTTTCCTTTGATAAATCTAAGCTCAAGGCTGTCCTGTTTTCTGGTTCCAAATTTCTGTCTACCTAAGTAAGGCGCAGAACCAAGCGTTTTTTCATAATTATTCCACATAACCCCAAGGCTTCTTGCGGTAAATGCTTCTGATAATGGTAATGCCATTCTCTAATACCTCCATTTCTTAATCAAAAAAAGTGACACGCGGTGTTGCTGCTTTTGCAGTTGCTTCCACGGTCACTCCGTTCGCTGTTACCTTTGCGTTGTCAATAGAACCCTGATATACATAAGTTCCAGGCGCATCTCCCATTGTTACGTCAACATCTTCCAGAAGATACCCTTTGCAAGATTCGTCATTGCTTGGGAACGGTGTCCCTGCCTTTGCAATCTTCTTTCCGTTTGCATCGGCACTTGGCACCATTGTCTGCGGAACGATGCACGCCGCACCCTCATAAGGAAAGAATTTTAAAATTCCTTTACTCTGTGTAAAGTCTCTTTCAATCGGTTTTCCCATAATTTACCTCCTATAAAACATAATGGTCTTTGGCTTCTGCATTTTTTGCCGGTTCGCCAAAGCTGATACTTTCGGCATTTTCAACATCTGCCGTTTTTTTATTCTCTCCACCTGCAGTACCGCCGCCCGGATTTTCAGAATTATTCGCAATCTCCTGTTCCTTTGCCTGCGCTGCTGCGGTTTCCTTTTCGGATGTAATCTTTCCAAGAGCGTCATAATCAAGGCTTCCATCATCTTTGACGACCGTTTTTGCCTGCTCTGCATTGATTTTTAACTTTTCCATCAATGCTTCGCGCTGATCTCTGATGGCATTTTTTTTCTGCATATCTGCAATCTGCTGATTTGCTGTCTCTAACGCCTTGTTTGCTTTTTCAAGTTCCGTGAGGTTTCCTGCTTCCATTTCATCCAGCTTTTTCTGCAACTCATCTGCGCTGTCTGCCTTTGCCTTAAGCTCTGCTGCTTTTGCCTGTTCTCTCTGTACGGCACTGCCGTAATCAGCAATGATTTTCTCAACATTTTCCTCACTGATACCCATTGCAATTAACTCTTCTCTTTTCATTGATTACCTCCGATATGTCTTTACGAATTTTTGCGGTGCAACGACACCGAATGACACTGTTGTTTTTTACGCTCACAACTTTGCGAATTTTTATAAAATAAAAACAGCCGCCGATTACTCGGTAGCTGTCTTATTTTGCTGTTTATTTAATTGATTTACAATTTCCTGCGCTTTTTGTTCCTGCTCTTCTGCATCATCAATAGTTTTCCATAAAGCACCCATGTATGGCTTAGACTGCAAAAATGTTTTTTCCGAATCGCCCCAGAGTCCGACCGTTTTAATTGCAATAAGAGGATGTATGCCGCACTCTAATAGCTGATATAGCGTTTGCGACTTTGTATACATATTGTCCTGTGGGCTATGATTGATTTGCACATCAAAATCTCTAACTGACAAGTCCAAATCATGATCTTTAACTCGTATTGCATTTAAGACAACTTTTGCAAGCCTTTTTTCTGCTGATTTCACAATTGGATCTTTTAACTTTGCACGGGTTTTTGAAAAATCCCATCCATTTCTCAACTCTACTGCGCCCTGTGTATCTCCGCCAGTGTTTCCCTGTTTGTTTGGTATGGCAAGAATTGATAAAGCATTGTCCCAAAGATCATCTTTCGCCACCTGGCACTGACTCTGGTTAAGTTCCTGCGTCATGATTTCAACATCGGCTTTGTTGTCCTTGTTGTTGGACTTTACCGTCAAAGCATGGCTCATTTTCATTTGTTCAAATGTCGCTGTGTCAATCTCACAGTTTACAAATTTTACCCAGTACTGAACAAACTGCTCAATTCCATCCATTCTGTTCGACTGCATATTGTTGATGGCATCTAGAAGACCTATGACAAGTTCAATGTCTGATATTCTTTCGTGGTTGTTTGGAAACTCAACAATAGGAATGCTTCCAAATGCGTGCAATTTCCATTCAGAAACTACTCCATTTTGAATTTTGCATGAATGACTGTCTGTATAGCACAGTTTGTACCATCTTCCATCCTCGTCCTTAAGTTCTTGTACTGCAAGAACCGGTTCTTCCGTGCTCCGATTATAAATAACACACGTATTCATCGGAGTAGGAGCAACAATTTGAAATGGTATTTCTCCATTTGAAAATCTCACCGCCTTGAAAGATGTTCCGGTTGCTGACTGCCATTCACCAGCTTTAATGTCCTTTTCCTGTTTATTTGCATCCACAAGATAGTCATTCAACTCATCCACTGCCTTATTGATCACATCGTCATCTTTTCGACTGATAAACTGAATTGGCTCACCGTATGTCTGGCCTACTTTGAACTGAACAATCTCATACGCATGATTTTCTACTATTTTGTTTGTAATATCAGCATTTTGTACCTTTAATCGGTATAAAATCGTCTGATCTCCTTTGTAATACCGCCATAGGTATTCTATGATGGTTTTGTTGTAATAATAATTACCGATGCAGTCTCCCACCACCTTGACAATATTGTCTGCTGTGATGGTTTCAACATCAGTATATAAAATTTTTCGCCCATAACAGCCTTTAACAAGATCTTGGAGAGATTTATTATTCATAATTGGCTCCTAAATAAACGTCATCCCACTGGATGTTGACCGGATTGGAAGAGATTTTAATTCTGTTTTTCCATTTTCCGGATAAAAAACAACTTTCTTGTGACATTTCCTACATTCCACAGAAATGTTCATTGTTGAACGCCCATCGTGTGTGGCAACTTTTCTTCCGCACTGCGGACAATATATTGTTTTTGGTATATATACCATAAGGTCCTCTTTTCTTTGCAAAAGAAAAAGCACCGGAGATTTTTCTTCGATGCTTTTTTCAAGTTGGGGAGGGTAAAGTGTTCAACTATTTGTTGACTTCTTCGATTATAACTATATCATTTTTTCAATATGACATTCTATGACATTTTCAAGTATGTTGCTCCATACTTCTCCTCAAATCTTTTTAATGCAATTCCATGAAGCCTTATTGTCTGCCTCCAGGAGTAATTCATTTCAGTTGCAATAACCTCAAATGTCTTTTTTTCTATGTACTTTGAAAACAACACATTATAGACATTCTCATCTTCCATACTGTCTATCTGGCTGATGATCTTATCTCTTTTGATAATATAATCATCAACCAGTGCATCGATCTTCCTTTCCATTTCATCAATCTTTGCCTGCTTCGTGCCTATCCTGTCAAAATTTGGAGTTGTCATTACTCTTTCTTCATTTGTAATTGACGATATGCTGCATGCCAGCTCTTTAAGTTGTGCAAGCTCTACCAGCTTATTATTTATCATCCGGTTAAGACGGCTTATCTGTCCTAAATATTCTTTGGTTGTCATATCAATACCTCCGTCCGAAAGAAAATGGGTTTTGAGTTGCTTCTACTCTTGCCATTCTTTTATTTCCGTAAATCATGTCACATAATTGTGCCGTAGAGTCTATCCCGTCATCATGCTTCATTTTCCCTTCAAAAGTAGCAGACAAAATATTTTGAAAATACTTTCTGTACTCTTTTGTTTGATATTTCATGTCCACAAAATGAAGTTTTCGTATGTCTGGAGCATGATTTTTGATTCTATCCATTTTTGCAGTCTGATTGTCTGCCGGATCATGACTTGTGTTAATAGGGTATCCGTCTTTTTCCCATATTTTTTCACAGTCTGTGCGGTATGCTGATGTTGTCTTTGTTTCCTCAAAATGGACTTCTGCTGTCTTATTATTAAATTTATCTAAATGTCTTTCCATTCGTGAAGTAACTTCCGGTATGGTAATTTCCTTATCACCGTCATTGTAGACAACATCAGTAATATAATGTTCTCCGTCAATCTCATAGCAGATAGGCATTGATACAAAATCACCGCCACCATAAGCAGGGTCATTAGCTGCAAATATCCTATCAGGTCTTATTCCTTCAAGTTCTGCCGGATTAAAGAAATTCATAATATCGACATTGAACATCTGACCCTTTCTTTCAATAGGCTCCTGTTGATACTGTGCAAACCATGATGCCATATCGTCATTGTTTTCAAAAGATGCCATACGTCTTTTGTAATCAAGAGTTGTATATCCCAAATGATACGGATAATCAAAATTGCTTTCTCCGTTTTCATTTAGGGCAGGAATAATAACCTCTCTGTGCCGTATGCCTTTGTATTCAGGATCATTTTGTAATAGGTCTAAACGTCTACCTTGAACGTCCTTTTTCGCCCAACGTGTTCCTATCCCCAACAATTTAGCCTTTCCAGGCTTAATTCTCGGCATAAAGTTGTTGTCGAATTTTCCCCATACAGTTTTTTGCCTGTCTTCACTCAATGCTTCATCAATACCGCTGAATAAGTCATCATAAACTCCAAGCCCGTCACAGTCACAAGCACCATTCAATGTTCCGTAAATGCTTCGCATTGTAAATGTTGGGTATGCTTTTTTACGTATAAGGTCTACTGTCAAATCTTTTCCGTCAGTAACCAACTTTTTCTCTACTATATTTGGATATATTTCAGCATACGTGTATGTCGGGTCCGTAATCATTTCTATGATACCGTCATAGTAACCACCAGTAATTTTGTCTGAATATGCCGAATACAGATTAGATCGCTCTGGCCTGTTAGAACCAAACCACAGATTTCCCATTTTGACTATTTGTGTCTTGCCGATTCGTCCAGGGCAAAATACCATTCCTTCGTCCAGCACATCATCGTACAGATCTTGAATAAGCTGTGCTACCTGCCGTAATGGATTTATTCTCGGCTGATAAAATCTCTCTTCTACCGGTCTATTCTTTTCCATGTATAGCATGAAACTTTCAAATCGGTAATGTGCTTCAATCAGAAGAATTTTGTAATATTCATCAACAAGGGTGTATTTTTCTTCATGTTGTTGGCTGTATTTTTCAAGGTCAAGTATTCTACCGCCTGTCCTACCCATGCAAAAACGCTCTACAATGCCCTTAGAACGGCTTGTAAGTTGTAATCCATACTGAATATCCTTTTCTGTATTTATTGCCACTCCTGCCGCTTCTATGTACGCGTCAATGACCTGTTCATCAACGCCATGCACCTGTATGTAATTTTCATATCCATTTACTGTGGAAATTAGGCTTGAACTTGCCAAAAGAAAAGCACCTCCGCAAAAAAGCAGAAGTGCCTTAAGACCTCTGCCAATAATTTTTGTTGGTTAGCGACTAACTCTATTTGTTAGCCGGTAATTGTTTTTATTCGTTTGCTTTGAAATTGTAAATCGGTTTTATAATGCCAACTATTTCAACAGTGTCTTTTATATTTCCAATTATTTCATCCATTGTTTTATATGCCATAGGGCTTTCATCAATCGTAGATGTATTTACAGATGTTGTAAATATTCCATCCATTGCTTTTTGATACTCTTCTAGCAAAATGCTTTCTTTTGCCTTTGATCTGCTCATTGTTCGCCCTGCTCCATGCGGTGCTGAATAATTCCAATCTTCATTTCCCTTGCCAATTCCCAAAATGCAGCCGTCACGCATGTTTATTGGTATTAGTACTTTTTCCCCCATTTTTGCAGAAATAGCACCTTTACGAACAATATTTGTATCGTATTCAATGTAGTTGTGAATTGTTTGAAATCGTTCCGTTTCTTTTGTAACTTCCCAACACATATAGTAACAAATAATGCTCTGAATGGTTCTTCTGTTAATTTTCGCAAACTCTTGACATAATTTCATATCGTGCAAATACATTTCTCTATGTTTTCCAACAAGATATGATAACTCTCTAGGGATTTTGGTTGTATTTGTTTTGTAGGACTGCTTTAATTCTTTGATAGCCTTGCTGATTTCTCTTTCTCTTTTACATTTTTTGTATTCAGCAATCAATTTCTCGCTATCTTGTTTAAAGTTTGATTTTCCCGAAATATCGTCAATCGCCATTTGCTGATATATTTCTGCAACTTGCTTTCCGACATTCCTACTTCCCGAATGAATAATAAGATATTTATTATTCTTGCTATCGTTATCAACTTCGATAAAATGATTGCCGCCTCCCAACGTGCCGCAACTTCTTTTTATCCAATCTATATTTTTCAACTGTTCCTTGCAATGCAATTTTTCAACAATATCACTTGCGACAGGTGTGTTTTCTTCTTCATGAACTTTTCTACCACTTGGAACATATTCTCTAATGATTTTATCTAATCTCTCAAAATCAATATCAATATTCCCCAAGTTTGTAGTAAGCATCCCACAGCCTATGTCAACTCCAACAATGTTCGGTATTACTTTTTCTCCTAAATCAGCAGTAAACCCTATAACACACCCTGCTCCTGCATGAACATCTGGCATAATTCTTATCTTACAATCCGAAAATGCTGGCTGTTTTACAAGCGTATATATCTGATTTAACGCTTCCTGTTCTATATTTTCTGTAAATATTTTCAAATCAGCCATGATATGTCACCCTTTCCGCTGATAATCAGCAACTAAACATTTACTAATTCATCTACATACCTTGTCATTTCAATTGTTGTTCCATTTTCATCTCTTGTACTAATATAAACACATTTGTCATCATGGTTTATCTCATTTACAAGTCTAATTTCTGTTTCATCATCTTTAAAATTGTAGCATTTTCGCATTTCTTCAATACATTTATTCATCTCTGATATTTTCACAATATCGCCCCCCACTAAATTATTGCAACTACGTGTTCTTTTGCAAATTCTTCTTTTTCCGGGTCGTAAATAACCGAACCGTTTTCATCAGTCTTATTCTTATCAAATTCGCAAGAAATTTTTATGTATGGGTATCTCAATGGCGTGCAGTCAGCATGGAAATCAATATTATACACTCTCTTTTGCCATTTTCCGTTGGAATAAATCTTTGTGTAACCGCCTTTTCTAGTTTTGATTATAATTTTTGAACGTGTTTTTTTCATTTCCAATGCACCTTGAACCCTTTCTCTGTATAATTACCAACTGCCTGTTTCAGCTCTTCCTTGCTTTTATATTCCTCTCGAAGCATGATTGCTACCTTGTTCTTTTCCACAGCGTATATTCCACAGGTAACAGCGTTGCTCGCCGTATCAAGAACTGCTTTATACTGTTTGCTGTTCATCTCGTATGTGCTGTTATTGATATTTACAATCATTTTTCATAAACTCCTCAAAATCTTCCATACATTTATAGCACAAGTCGTATGTGACATTTAAAATACCATTCTTTGTAATTGAATTCCCGCACAATATTCCTTTTTTCATTTCTGCACCACACCTGTCGCAAGTGCACCATTCTTTGCTATGCTTCATCGTGAATATCCTCCCAAACTCTGCAAAATTCCTTGAATGTTTTCTTGTCCATCAGCGAAGCTATTTCATGCAAGTTTACAATGTTAATTTCTACATCTTGCTCATATTGCACATCGGCAACAAGGTTTATATTGACCATTGGAAGGCTTCCAGCATAATGTTCTATTTTATGCGAACTGCATAAGTACTGTTCGCCATCAACTGTAACTTTAGCACATGCCTGGTGTCCTTCTATTGGTTCTACTTTGAATTTATGTATATTACTCATTCTTCCACCAACTTTCTGCCGCAGATAGGGCAAAATGCAATATCAAAGTATCCTTTCGCCATACAGTGGTTTGAATAAATCACAATTCCGGGGATTTTGTCCCCTGTATTCATCATAATTTGTGCATTTGTCAAATTCGTTTCATTTGCACACTTCTGAATGGGAATATTAGCGCCGAATATTCTGTTATTATCGTAATTCTTGCAAAATTTACACATTTCAATTACTTCCTTATAAACCTAGGTTCACAATCTTCCAAAGTTGTTACTTCTATCATTTCCGGTTCATTTTCCGTCACACATCAACGCTCGATTTTTTTCAAGCAAACGCCGTACACAGGATTTGAACCTGCAAGCCTTTTACAGCCAACGGTTTTCAAGACCGCCCCCTAACCACCCGGACATACGGCAAATATAGCAGTGTGGTGGAACTGCTATATCCGAAATTGCTTTTGCCACCACTTTGTACAATTTCACACGGACTTTCTACCGCTTACGGCAAGGTTCACCCCTGTCGTAAGTTAGCGCAGTGTGTAGGACTCGAACCTACAAGGCGAACAAACGCCCGGCGGCTTAGCAAGCCGTTCCAATACCATTATGGGAACACTGCCGAATTTTCTTGTATCGTCAAGAACATTGGGAAAGAAACGGCGGATACCTTATTCGCTAGAGTTATGTCCGCAGGTGGATTTGAACCACCATTCTGCTACCTTGCTTACTCCGATTGTTTAAATGGATTGTAATGGGCTCGAACCATCTTACAGTTTTTCACAACTGCTGCTTACCATCAGCGACAATCCCAAACCGCCATACGACGGTTAGCAATCATATTTTTCGTGCCATGCGTTGCACTATCCTGTGCGATATCACGGGAAATAGGTGGGTGAGGATTTGAACCTCACATGAGCCGTGCACTGCTCGCATTGGAGGGAATCGAACCCATAGGGCTCCAACCATAAGTTTTTAATCTTCGCCCTGTCTACTGCCCATCTGCGTGTCTACCCATTCCACCACCACCTAATTGTATTTTTGACAGCTCAGGCACCGTGGGATAGATGCCCGAACCACCAATAGACTGCTGTAGGAACCGCTCTTCAGCGAAATTACCAGGCAGATGCCACCTTAACCATACAGTCTTATGCCTAATACCGCTTTCCGCAGTAAACACCACCGGACGGTCTCGCACCGTCCTTAACAGAAACGTCCTAGTGGCGAAGGAGACGAGTAGGTACTTTTACGAAACAAACAATAATGCTTGTTTCTCAACCAGAACGTCTGGAATTGAACCAGAATCAGAAAATCTAACGAAAGGATGAAAAGATAGATTTAAAGGTACTTCCGTTGTACTACGTTCCGTTACGGCGCGTTATGCGCGCCGTTTATGATAGTATTTTTGATCTTTTTATTTGCCGACGTCCACTAACACCGAATAATTGCTTGCGCCGAGTTTTTTTTCTTGCAAAAACCGAATGCCAGTGGACTTAAGCTATACTGGATGCTCCGACTTCTCAGACTGGTGCTCAGCGTCACTGTCAAGATCCAGAACGTCGGTTTCTCCCGTATGTTTTTTTCTGCTTATATGTATTCTTCCGACCGTAGTTAAAATTTCCGGAAGGAAGCGAATACCAAATATCGGGTCATACAAAACCATATCATCATCTCCACATTGCAAATATATTGACAAGAAACAATGCAATAAGTGATCCCCAGACTGCCACAGCGTCCTTTTCGTTTCTGCTATCTCTTCCAAGCAAGAAAAACGTCAAAATCGCAAGGGCATCAAATGTTGTTATGACTGTTTTTAAAATCAACATGATTTACCTCCATTTTCAAAACTGCCAGTACCGGACTCGAACCGATAAATGCTTGGATCAAAACCAAGTGCCTTACCATTTGGCAAACGAGCAATGCAAACAATCTATTTCTCCGGCATATAGTAAACAAGGTTATCAAATACTGTTACTGCCATCCTTGGATCATCCATCTCTACGCATCTAATCGGTGCATTTTGTGATTCTGCAACTAATGCAGAAAATTTTTTCTCGTCCATATTTGTGCAAACTACCTGTACAGGCGCATATGCTTTATGCATGTCCATAAATACTTCTGCTGCTCGTTCTGGTGTAGCATATTTCCCAATGACAAAAGTTCTTCCATCAAAAGTAGCGCTTATGCATTCATAGCTTGTTCTAAATTCGGTCCGGTCAAAATCATATGAAGCATCTTTTTTCTGTGACACAACCCTCATTCATCTTCCTCCGATCCGTCCCAATCCGGACAAGAAAACTCTTTTTCTACATAATCTCCGACATATTCGCTCTCATTGTTTGTGCAAAAGTAATCTCCATTCTGCTCTTCACAATAGTCGCAATTAAAACACATTTCTAACATTTTATTTTCTTCCTTTTGGAATCTTTTTGAATTTTATTATCGAGTGTAATTTTTGAAATTTATCTGATGTGAATTTGATTTGATTGTCTTTGATGTGATTATCGATAAAATATTATCGCACTATACCATGTGCTACATCCGATCCTGTATACCCCGTACTTTATGTCTACAACTTCCGAATGTACTTCGCGGTCAAGCATTCTATTTTCCTATTGACCATATCCCGGAAGCTAATTTCAGAATCCGATTCTATTGGTGCCGTGATTTTAAGTGGTCTCATATAGTCCCTCCACGATAGACAGGCCTTTTTGTTTTTGAGGATATTTGAGTGACTTAGTAGGCAGCTCCTTCTGGGCTTTTGCAACCCCCTCCCCTGTCTGCTGGCTGCTTCTTCCGGCGTTTGCCTTTGTTTTAAATTGTTCTAATTGTTCGTGCAATTCTATAACTATTCGTTAAACTCATGTTTTTCGTAATGTGTTTACGTTCCAATGTCTTCCAAATCCTTTAAATACTGGGTTTTAAATTGTTTGAATTGTCTATTGCGTTTTTCCCGCTGTTTTCAATCCGAATTGTCGGAGTTGTTTGGCAATCCTGCACAATTTGAACCATCCAAACGAGGAAGTTCTGCCGCTGTTGCGACCCTTCTGGCTGACGTCTGATCTCTTACTCCAGGCATGTTAAACCCACAGTACTTGTTAAGCGATGGCATGTAACACATTGGGTTGTTCTTTCCAGAGGTCTGTAAACCAACAAGACTTTCCTCTCTCATTTCGTCAATCTTTTTGCAAATGTCGGAATGCTCGGAACTTAGCGCCTTATGGCTCCAATCGTTTAGTGTGTCCCTGTGTATGCCTGTGAAAAAAGTGAATCCAACAATATTTATCACCTTTTCATAATCATTGCACAGATTGACATATAAGTCTAATATATCATTTACTTTTTTACTGTCATAATAATTTAAAGCATTATCCTGCATAAGATATACAGGATTAACTTTAAACACATGTTCGCATACATACTGACAGCAGTTATACCACCTATTTTGTGATACCTTGCACATATCCGTTATATTTCTGTCATCCATCCAGAGGTGTATATATTTGTCAATGTCATCTTTGTATATCTCGTCTATATCTACTCTTTCTGCTCTCTGTGTATCTGACATATATATACCTCCTTTCTGGATCATAAAAATAAACCGATACAATCGAGATCATCAAGATCTTAACTGTACCGGCTGCATGACTTCCGTTTCCATCCTCCGGGTCCTGTGCGCTCTTTGTTGCCCGGATGCTTTTTAATTTACGATAACAATATCATCTATGTATAGCATTTGTCAAGTATAAATTTAAACTACTAGGTATATCGCATATATAGTTTATATCAGCGCGTGTTAAAATATATAGTTTATGATTTTTTGTACTGTTGATATATATTATATATTATTTACTCCTTGATTAAAAAAATAATGTATTGGAGAGAATATACTAATCTTATCTGCGTTTCCATTCCGTATCCATTCTGTATACAAAATTTACCACTTTAAAGTATGAGTGTCTGAATACATCAAAAAAAAGAGAGGCGAAACCTCTCTTTTTCTAGCTTTTATAAGCAGTATGCGATATAGTAAACTTTCCCAGCATCTTTTACTATTCCCCAATCAGGAAGAATCTTCTTTCCTTCTATCATCTTCTTGTATTCTTCCCGTTCTTCATCATCAACTCCCCATTCATCCATATATTGCGTGAAATTCTCTTCAAAGTCTGTGAAAATCGTTGATCCGGCATTCAAGTGCTTTTCTGCTTCTCTTTTTGTGCATCCGTCTTTCATTAAGATTTCTACGTCCGTCATGATTCATTCTCCTTTGCTTAATCTTGCTTGTTGTTACTGGGCGGCTTTTGCGCTGCCCTTTCTGGCTTTCGCCTTATTGCCTTTCGACAATATTATAATATCATATGTTTATCACTTTTGCAAGTGATATTTTAAAAATTATTGTAATTTCTTTTTTAACTCCAAATCTTCCGGGCTCTCTACATAGATAAATAGGTCTTTCGGCTGCATATCCAAAAGCAAGCAAAGATTGTTTATACTTTTGGCGTTTATGTTTGTATCCTCATTTTTAATCTTTTTTAACGTGTCCTGGCTTAATAAACCGCTAGTTTTTGCCTTGTAAGAGTTAAAGCCGATACGCTCCAAAGCATCCCCAACGTCAAATCTATATTTTAGCATTGCAGTCCTCTCCTTCCCTAATTGCCTTTATAAATAGATCATATATTTACACGTTGGAAAAGTCAAGAAAAATATTTCTTAAAAAAGTGATATTTCATATTGACTATAACTAAAAAAAGTGATATTATAATACCAATAGGAAAACAAAAATATTATTCCAGGAGGAGATCTCATGAATGAATTAAATTGGTTGGTGGTTGATAAAATTCAAGCGTCAAAGTTTGAACCGGAATACAAAAATGTTGTGGCTGCTTTTAACTCACTTGTGCTTGCAGAAGATTTTATAAATTTAGTTATTCCAGAGGAAACAAGAAAGCGTTTTTATATCGAACATAGATAAAAAAGCCGAAACGGTCAGAAATGACCGTCAGCCGCGGACCGGTCGCCGCGGCTCTGACGATGGCAGACCAACACATATAGAAAGGTTATGGTGAAATATGATGACAGCATTAGAAAAAAGATACCAAGTTGCGATTGATAAAATCGGTTATGCAAGATTGTTAAATCTTCCGGAGCAAATAAAAGAATTGTTAAAAAATACAAAAGACTTGAAAACCAAAACGGAATTGCTAGAAGAGATAGCCAAAAATATTTAGCCGAAACGCCCGCCAGGGCGTCAGCCGCGGGATGGTCTCCCGGCTCTGATGATGGCAGACCAGAAAGGGAAAAAATGAAAACGTTAAAATTTGAAAACAATAAAATCTATAGTACCTCTTCACTTTGTGAAAAAACTGATATTTTTGAAATCGTGGAAAAAATTCCGGTTGGATTTTTCGTTTGGAATATTGGCGAAAACATGGGAACACATGAATACATTCCAGTTTGTGAAGATTTACGCCCTGAAGATAAAGAAAGCTTTGAAATAAATACCGCAACGCTTAAAGCTATAAGAGTTACCCCGGATGAATGGAAAAAACTCAACAAAGCGGCATCCTGGGGCATTGGAAATATTAAGCAGGCAGAAAAAGCCTTGAAAAGCAAGCGACACGGCTACACATCAGACAGAAAAAGAGCTGCCGCAGAACTCACAATTGAAATTTTCCGCAGAATTTGCGAATAGTCGAAACCGCCCGCGGGCGGTCTGCAGGAACTGCCCCACCTGCACCGATGAGACAGGGCACATGATGAAAGGATGGTTTATTTTATGACAAAAACAGAACTGATGAAAGAATTTGAAATGCTACAAGAAGAAAAAGCCGTAAAGATTGACGGTATATACTGGAACAGCCGGAAAATTGAGATTGAAAACGCGATAGAGTGTTTAAAATGTCCGGATGAACTGCTTGAAAAATATTTAATTGTCGTAAGTTTAAAATACCCAAACACCGGGCGCAGGATTGCAGAAAATGGAGATTTTAAGCAGCATAGCCACAACAGACTTTATGTATATAATACAGCACGGCAGATTTTGGCAAATTAGGCAAGCGGCGGCGTTTACCGGGGTTCAAATCCCCGGCTTGCTTTTACCCGGAATAACCGGAAAGTTTTAGAATAGGGGGGGGGAAAACTATTATGTTGACAAAAAAACAAATTTTAAAAGATTTACCTTACAAAACGATTCCAGCGTGTGAAGTGGCTTATAAAAACCTTTTCAAAAACGTTTTTGAATTTGAAGGAATCGACGCGGAAGAGCTGGAGAAAATAAAGGCGTGCATTACGATGATTTTTTTCTCAATGAGACATGACAGCGAAAATCAGATTTCGCGCACTTTGAAAACTCCGGCGCGGATATCGTCATTTTATTCTTATAAAGTCGGAAATTACGAAAAAATGTATGATTTTTTAACAAATTAAGCCGGGGCTTTCCCGGCTTTTTTACGATTTGACATTTTAAAAACTAAGGTGTATTATTAAAAATAATCATCTGGGGGGTTTATGTATGGCATTTCTAAATAAAGGCGGTAAACGGATTTCTTACGAGTGCGGCGACTTAATCGAGGAACTGCGGGGAGATATCGCGGAATTTGGCGGCGATTTAATTCTTGAAGTCGTGACAGAAGAACGGGAAGGCGTCGTTCTTTATAAAGATTATAATTTTATCGACAACGACAAAAAAACGGCTTTCAAGCTCCAGCCGGGCGAGAGCGTGAAGCGCATGACAGCTACGGCATTATTAGAACTTTATAAGCTGGAAAATTCTATTTTTTGAGTTGTCAGAATATTTTAGACAACTCTTTTTGTCAAAAGTTGAACTTGCACTTGCAAAAAAGTTTCAAAAAATTTTTGCGAAAATCTGAACAAAATTCTCAAAATCTCAAAAACGGTTTTTCGTGCCGAAATCTGAACCCAGGGGGGTATCAAATTTTTTCCGAATATTTGGTCGAAAATTTCAAAAATTTTTTAAAAATTAAAAACCGAAAATCCGTGTTCAGTTCTTAAGGCAGGGGGGATTGAAAATTTTTCCGAAAGGTCTCGGCTGTAAAAATCAAAGACCTTGCGGCATAATCGCTCCTGCTTAATTCATCCATCAACTTTTCCCTTGTCATTTCCGGATTTGTCTTTTGAACATACCTTAACAATTCATCTACTTTGTCCATTATGCTGCCCTCCAATCAATGTTTGCCATCAAATCATCCAGCAAATAAATCAAATCTGCCCCATACAGGCTTATCCATTCCGCAAGATACTCTTCCTGTTCAATCGGCATATGAATGTTATAGGAAAAACAAAAACAATGGCAAAGCTCATGCGCTAGTATTTTGCGCAAATAACCATTTTTCGGTTTATCTGAAACATATATAGCCCTGTCGTTCCAATCTGTCACGGCAAGGCTGGTAGAGCCATCAGAGCGCATTAGCTTGCCGCTTGCACTGTGAACAAATTCTATTTTCCATTCAATACCATTTATCAAAAACATAGTTGCACCGCCTTAACTGATAAAGGGGCATTTCTGCCCCTTCCATTACATTTTGGAAACAAGCGTTGACAGCTTGCTTTTTGTCATTGTGCGCTCTTCCGGCGTCATGTCGGAGATAAGTTCCGCCATATCCTCCGAAAGCTCTTTCATGTATTTTTCAAGGTCATGCATCTTTGCGTCCTTGTCCTCAGGCGTATTGCCTTTGTGAAGCTCTTTGCTTTCCATGTAGCTTCTGCGGCTCATTCCGCTTTTGCCTTCTCTGCGGTCACGCATACCGCCATCTGCCGCAATTGTAGGCTCTGTGTAATACATTCGCCCATGTGGTCGATCAATGTCGCGGTCATGCTCCATATCGTGATACATTTCAGGTGTCATGTGCCAGTAAGGCGGCTCGTCATATCCTCTCCGCGTTCCTCTTCCTTTTGGCGCAAATCTGCCGTCTGCATACCGGTAACGGTCATAATACCGTCTGCCGTCTCCGTAACGCTCAAACATATCAAGAACCTGCTCTGGGTCTGATTCGTCCATTGATTTTGTAAGCGTCCGGTAATACATGGCTTCCGCAAGGTCTTTAAGCATGTCCGTGACTTTTCCCATCTCTTCTGTATCCACACATTCGATACCTTTTGCAAACTCACACTCTGCGCTTTCAGACAGTTTTTTGATCATTTCGTGCATTCTCTTAATATCCATAAAACCGCCCTCCTTACGCTTCCCGGACTGCAATTAAATTGCTGTTCTGAACTTCGATTGCCTGCGTAGACGTATTCTGTACCGCTACCGTAACACAACAACCGCGAGGAACGTCCACATATGCCTGCGCCGAAACGTTAAAGAAGTTTTCAACTGCCGCCGGTGTAACAATCATTCGAGTTGACTGCAACGGTTCTCCGTCAATTGCAATAGCCAGTGAAATAGCTTCAACTGTGCCACCGGTAGGAATTTGAATGTTTCCGGAATAAGATACCAAAAATCTTGCCCGGCACTGATTTGTAAGTCCTCTTAATTTAACAATGCCACTTCCCTGTCTATGAACAATGCATTTTGTTGCGCATACCGGAGTTTCTGTAAATGCCACATCTTCTCCCTGCGCGACAGTTTGAATTGCAATTCCTGTAAATTCTGCCATAATGTTTTACCTCCAATCATAAAAAGGGCAGGTCTTATAGCCTGCCCTTGTGTTCATAATTCTGCAAAGCAGACATAATCACATTCTTTCGAGTGTGTTTTGAGTTCAAATCGAGAAAAACTCAAAAGGAACTCAAAAGGAACTCAAATTGATTAAGTTATTTTATATTAAATTTTAGTTATCTGTCTGTAATTTAGTGCCTTTAACATCCGCAACTTGTGTTGCATCCGCATCCGTAAGCATAAGCGTTTGGATTTGGGACAACGTAAGCCGGGATAGCTGCCGGATTAACGGCATTGATAATCTGCTGTGTCTGTGCACTCATTGCTGTTGTAAGCAATGCAGACTGGCGATCCTGTGAAGCAGCTATTCTTAAGTCATTATTTTCTGACTGTAAGGAAGAGATCTTCTCCTGACACAGGTAATCAAGGATTGCCCTTGTTCCTGCCTGCTGGCTGTCAATAATGTCTCTTGTGTTGCTGTTCATGGTGTTCTGCAGTGCACAGGTGTTCTGAGCCATATTGTAGTTCACGCCCTGGATAGCTTCTCTGGTCTCACAGCAGCAATTAGCCATCTGGGACTGCAAAGCATTCTGTGCCTGCATAAGTGTTACGTTTGTGGTATTAAATCCCTGCTGCGTCTGATATCCAAGGTTGCAGATTGCATTGTCTACACCATGAAAACCGTTCATAACGGCGGTATTCTGTGCGTAAAATCCATCACAGAGACCATTTGAGATACCATCTAACTTCCCGATGATAGCCTGCGTGTCAAATCCACGCTGAATTGCAGAGTCGGTGTATGCAGATGCTGTCGCTCCCATGCCTCCGTTTCCTCCCCAGCCATTGCCGCCAAAGCCGCCCCAGCCAAAAATCATAGCGAAGATAATGATAGCCCACAAGCCATTGCCGCCCAACATGCCATCATTGTTTCTTCCGTTTCCTGTCACTGCTGCAATATCAGCAAGACTAGGAGATGCGTTTCCATTAAACATTTTGTTTACCTCCATCTGATTTATTTACAAATGGGATAACCGGTTATTATGCGCGCAACCCAAAATGTACTAATGATTAAACATACTCATAACCTTTTGTTTTGCTTCATCTACTGTAATTCCTCTTTCTTTGCAGAGATTCTCCGCCATTGTCTTAAGTCCGACCGTATCTCCGCTTTGATACATCTGCATGGCATTTTTAGCCATTGGATTGTTTTGTATCTGTGGAGAATTTATCATTTGATTCAAAATCATTTGCATCGGATTCATTCGGATTCACTCTCCTTTTTAATTTGAGAAGTTTTTTTCTGTGGAACAGGAATTTTACCAATGCGTTCCTCTAACTGTTCAATTTTTCCAAACAGTTCATCAAACTTTCCCATAAATGCCCCTGTGCATTCGTCTGATAGGTCAAATTTCATTTTTCCAGGCTCATGCGATAAACTGTTAGTCATATCATTTAAAACCGGCTTAAAAACGATTGTGCGGATTGTACCATCTGCGTTCCAGCTTTTGGCGTATATTTCCGACATATCCTGCTTTGGGAAAAACGCCACGCTTCCATCCATCGGCACATCGTTTGCAGTAATATTTTCAACAGAAGGAACAATTTTTCCATTTATTCCAATAGGCGTCATTTGTGGCTGCTGAATTTGCTGTGTTTGCGCCGGTTGAAAATAATTTTGCGGCTGTTCAATTCTTTGCTGATTACCATATGGATTATACCCATATGATGCCTGATAAGGAATTTGCTGACTATAGCCCGGTGCCGGATAAACTCCGTTCATGTTCATTTTCTTCAACCTCCTCCAAAACATCCTCGATTGCGTGAATGATAGATGACTGCGTTGACAAATCTAATGATTGCAATTCTTTTCTGGCAAAAATTTTCTCAAGAACATCGTCAGAAAACATTATCATCCCTCCCTTTGCTTATATTGTGGCATAAAAAAAGACGGTAAAACCGCCAGAATACCGTCTAAATAACGCTTGTTTCCCGCCGCATTACCGCCAAAATTGCAATAAAAAAGAACGCATCAAGCGTCCATACATTTGTTCGTGTTACCTTTGGTGTTACCTTTGATTTTTACTTTCAGAAAAGACACCATTCAGAATCTCCTTTCTTCCAGTAAAATCAAGGCTTCACAAGGTTTTTAATTTTTAAAAATTAGTAGCGGAAGGGAGATTTGAACTCGGTATCAAACCCCGCAAACCCGCATAAATACTAGGTTTCTTTATACCTAAAGGTGTTACCTCGTGTTACCTTTTACATTGATAATGCTTTTGCAATATATTCCTGCATTTCACTCTCTGTCTTGTTATTAAAATAGTAATGATCGAGAGTTGTTCTGATATCTGTATGCCCCATTTGTGTTTTTATTACCGATTCTGGAACATTTCCATCTATCAACTTTGTTGCATATGTCTTTCTTGCCTTGTGAATTGAACGTTCACCAATTCCTATTCTATCACATATCACATATAGCCGCCTTGTAAATGCCTGACCTTTTATTCGTTTACCGTTTTTCATAAAAATATATTGCCCAAATGGATTGAGCATTTTTATTTTTCTCATAAGTTCTTTGGTATCTGCGGTAATTATAACATCTCTAAACCCGGCATCACTTTTAGGAAAATTTTGAACATCAAATACATATTTGCCATTATCATCTCTATATCTTATTTCTGTCTTTGATATATGTATCTTATTTTCTCCGACATCAGACCATGAGAGGGTAGATATTTCCCCAACTCTCAATCCTGTTTTAAATGCCAAAATAATGCCAAGTTCTATCAATGTAGGCTCATCTTCCATTACAAATCGTTCAATTAAAAGTTCCTCATCCTTAGAAAATACCAATTCGCAGTCTGACTTATGGTTCTTTTTAAATGACTTTTCCGAAATTTCCAAATCACCCATAAAACTGGTTATGCTCAGGCTGGTATAATGTTTTTTCTTTGCATATTTGAAAATTCCGTTAATCAATATCCGCATATCAGAATAAGCTTTTTGCGTAAGTTCCAGTTTTGAAATAGCTGTTTTTATGAATGATTCCAATATTTCTTCATCAATGTACCGGATTTTTCTATTTGCAATCGGCAAATACTTATTTTCAAAAAATCTTTTAAAATTTGTCTCGTACTTGTCCTTTGTCTGTCTTGTTATTTCACCATATTCAAGTTTTTCAGAAATCCAATTAGAATATACCTGAATAACTGTAGGTTCATCCTCCTTAGCTTTATAGAACTTTACTATTTCATCTTCAATTGCTTTTTCAGATGTTCTCTTTACAAGTCTCTTTCCTCTCTTATTATCTTCATCTGGCAAATATGTGTAAAACTTTCCATCTTTTCCTTGCCAAATGCTGTAAGTGTGTTTTTCAATAAATTTTTTCCTTTCGTTCATTTCAATTTTTTTCTGAATGGTGTCTATGTTGATAATACCATTTTCGATGGCAATATTCAACAACTCACTATTTGAAAGATTTCCCGTTTAACTCACCTTCTAACTTTTTTACTTTCTGTTTAATATCAAAAATTCTTCTTTCCACTGTTCTTGTTGATACGCATAGTCTCATGGCTATTTCTTTTGAAATAAGTCCACGGGCAAGAAGATAAAATATTTCTTCTTCCTGCTCCGTGAAATTGGCGTTTTCAATAATTGTTTCAAGCTCTGGCTTAGTCAGTTTTGAAAACTTCATAAGCCACTATCCTCCAATATTTTATTCTTCTCCCTGCCAGATCTTCGGTGTACCATCAGCATTGAGCATAACGGTAAAAGTTCCTCCGTCTCCGGGTCCTTTTATGTACATAACATTGGTGTCTTTGTCTACATAAATGGCATATCCCCATTCATCTTCTACCTTTTCCATCATCCTATCCTGTCCCTCGCTGACATTTGCTGTATCACTGCATCCGGCAATCAGGAGTGCTACAGCTATGATGGCTGTTATAAGTTTCCTTTTCATGATCTACCTCCATCAAGATTTCTTTTTCTCATCATACGGCTCGCCACAGAACGGGCACCGTGACAGTAATACCGGCAGCTTCCGCTCTCTCTTCTTACCTTTTTCTTTTACTGTAAATTCTAAGTACGCTCTTTCGGATATAACCTCGATAGGTGGTAATACCTGTTCGATGTTTTCCATCCCACACATTTTTTCCAATACCTCATCCATGCAATTACACATTGTTTCCCCTCTCTTTCTCAAAGTTCATCGATCATCTTTGAGTACTCGTTATACTGTTCTTCCGTCACATCTGCGACATTGTTCAGGAAAAAATATAAATATCCTTTTGAGTACTCGGCTGACCATAGTTTTAATTTGATTTTCTTTTTGGCAATTTCATAATAGAGACCGAAATCCATTATTATATTTTTCATGAGATGACCATTCCTCTCTTCTTGGTTTTGTTATCTGGTTCTAAAATAAACTCATCTGGTTCTCGTCGTACTGGTAAACACGTCCGGTTGTGATTCTTCCCATCTGACGCAATCTCTCCACCCGCGGTTTCTGCTTAAAATTTGCCATATAATTATTGTCCACTTCCGGCGGTAGGGATAAATAACATTCCTCTGGTAATGACAACTGATTTTCTGTGCAGGCCTCGTGGATCTTTGACTGATAATAAATAATGTGATTTCGCACCAGATTCATGTTGCAGCCATCCGACCAGAACGGATCATTACACCCGTTCTGATTGATAACTTTCCAGTGTTCTATTTCTCTGCGGATGCACTGGCGGTACTCTTTCACTTTATCTTCTGCTGTCTGTATCATGGCAGCACCTCCACAAAATTTAAGGTTAGGCAAACCGAAGCTGTCCTGTCTGCTCTGCTTCTATCTGCATATTTGGCATACGTTCCGCTACGCACAGTTCCGAAAGATTTGCTCTGACCAGTGCCGCAGGTATCGGTGGGCATACTGCATTGCCACATCTGCGCACCTGTTCACTTCTTGGATACGTCTTTCCGGTGTAATCATGATCAATAATATAATCTTCCGGGAATCCCTGACATCCGTACAGTTCTCGTGGTTCCAACATCCGCAGCCCAATATCTACGATTTGATAATCGACACCCTCTATCGTAACCAATCCGAATCTATCCCTGGCTGTCACAGTATCAAGCGGCTGTTCTATATCCTGCCCTGTTCCCTGTCCATAGTATTTAATCAGAAACGCTCTGACCTCTCCAAAGTGTCCGTCACCAGCCGTGATCGTTGGTAATGGCTGTCTGATATCTTTTCCGTCACAATGATTGTTCATCTGAATCAGATTCGCAGTAACAACGCTGTTATGATCCCATGCGGTCACTGTCGGAAGCGGATTTTCTACTGTTTCCCCAGCACCTTTATATCCTCCGTCATAGTACTTATGCAGAAACGATGCGACCAGCCCATATCTATTTGAGCTGTCAACTGTCATGATCGGATCTTTTATAGCCTGCCCTCTTACTCCATCTTTTGAAGTTTCTGAATGGTACTGAATCAACGTAGGACTAATAAGACATTGCTGATTGCCAGTTGTAATTGTGTGTATCGGATCTTTGCAGTTTCCCCCCGGATGATTCGTTGTATTTGTCCCCATATAAGGTGCAAACGTCGGCTCCACAATTCCATACCCATGCTTTCCAGTGATGGTCGGCATTGGCTTCCGAATATCGTTCGGTCTGCGCTCTCCACCATGATTACATTGGATAATAAACGGCTCCGGATTGTCGAGGACGAACTTTCTTAATCCTCTTGCGATCCTTTCCATTGTCTTCGGCGCCAACGGACGTACCGCCCTGATTCCGTACTTTTCCTTGATCTCTTCCGACGTGTCAAAGATGCTCGGACATGGCAAAGAAAAATCAAGCTGTGTATATGCTCCAACATACGGCTTGCGGAGTCCTGCTTTAACTGTTTCGCTGTCTGCCGGTCCGTGTGTCGGCTCTGGAAAAACAATCGGCTTGCCATCGCAACGTGCGATCATAAAAAATCTTTTCCGCATGGTCGGTGCGCCGTAATCAGCGGCAATCAGCTCCCGGCATTGCACCTCATACCCAAGATCTGTAAGTTGCTGCACAAACTTTTCAAACGTCTTTCCCTGCTTTGCCTTGATTGGATGATGCCGCCGCCCAAGAGGTCCCCAAGTTTTAAATTCCTCCACATTCTCCAGCATGATGACCCTCGGTCGCACCAGCCCCGCCCATCGGCAGGCTACCCACGCAAGACCTCTGATGGTCTTATCCTTGGGCTTGCCGCCCTTTGCCTTACTGAAATGCTTGCAGTCCGGCGAGAACCAGGCAAGTGCTACCGGATGCCCGTTGCACGCTTTGACCGGATCAACCGCCCAGACGTTTTCACAGTAATGCTTTGTGTTCGGATGGTTTGCTTTGTGCATCTTGATTGCTTCCGGATCATGGTTGATCGCAATATCAACGCTGTATCCAGTTGCTAACTCTATACCGGTGGAAGCACCACCGCCACCGGCGAAGTTGTCAACGATCAATTCTCCATTTATCATACTGACGTAACCTCCGAAAAGTCCAATTTCATCTGTAAATCTGCCCTATAATTCATCCACACCGTTTCTGTCCGCGGTTTTCCATACTCTGCGCAGGTCGAAAATTGTTTTTTCTCCCATCCAGTCAAATAATCGTTATACATTTCTGACTCGTAACCAGAAATCATGATCTTTGCTTTACTCTGCAGCAACAGCTTCAACATTTCTTCGTGATCCGCATCCGTCATCTCATGCTTGTATTGCTTTCCCGCTCTGGTACCCAAAATATACGGCGGATCAATATACATAAAAACATTGCTGTAATTAAATCTCTCAATCACTTCCAACGCCGGGCGATTCTCGATCTGCACCATGCGCAGGCGTTCCGCTATGTCAATGATCCATTCCGGCAGACGGTACCAGTTCCACAGAGCGTAGGCTCTCTCCCTGCCCTGTACATCGTTTTTCCATCCTACCTTGCTACCATTGGTACGGAACCCATGCCCCTGCCAGCACTGGATTAAAAATCGTAATGCCTTATGATACGGTTCATCCGGCATCATCAGCTCCCATACATCCAGTTTATATGTATCCTCATATTTTTCACGACTGAATGGTGTAGTCATTACCATTCTGGACAGACGTTCCGCATCTTCCTGTATGCACCGGAAGAGATTCACAACATCATGATCCAGATCATTGATCGTCTCGATATCAGATACCGGCTTATTAAATAACACGGCCCCGCTGCCGAAGAACGGCTCTACATAGCTGTGATGTTCCGGTATCAGTTCCACCAGTCGGTGAGCAATGTTCCATTTACTTCCCGGATATTTCAATACTGTTCTCATGGCATCACCCCTGGAATATCCTCGAAACTAATCTGATTATCAGTTTCGAACACAAGCATTTTCTCTTTTGCTCCTGTATAAAAATTGCGGTCAATCTCAAATCCATACGCATTTCTTCCAAGTTCCGCCGCCGCTCTTAATGTGCTACCGCTTCCACAACATGGATCAATTACCACATCACCGGGATCTGTAAATATCTCTATTAGCTTTTTTAAAACAGATACTGGCTTCTGTGCCGGGTGGATTTTGGGAATATCTTTGCCATCTTTCTCCCAAGTAAACCAGTTAAAGATCATATGTCCAGTGCCTCGGATAGTCTTTCCGTTTTCATCGAATCTTGCTCCATTTCTAAACTTTGGCAACTTGTCCCTATATAAGATCAATGCATACTCCGTCGCTCCGACCACTCTCATATTTGCCTTAAGCACCTGTGGACTGTAATTTTTTACAAATACAAGTGGTATGTAATTGTTGAAACCATGCTTCTTTGCCGCCGCAATCAATGTCTGCATCTGCTCAAACGCACAGAACACGATCATGCACGGTGCTTCTGAACTTCTACCGCGGTTTCCTGCTTTCTTTGGCTCTTTCTTGAGCATCTTGCTGCAAAAATGGAAATACTCATACAGATTGAAATTAAAATCCGAATTAAATGCTGCTTTTCCTGCAAGTTTGCTTTCTCCATTCTTGTTATCGCCGCCGTTGTACCACATCGGATTGCTGCCGTAGAAATTCTTCCCTACGTTGTAAGGTACATCGGCAATAATAAGCTGTGCCGACGGTATCGCGTACTTTTTGTAATTCTGCATAGAATCTCTGTAAATTTCACATTTTGTTTTCATTTTCTTCAAAAGGAACCCGGCGCGCCTTTTATCCGGATAGGTCCCGGCTCCTTTCTACATATCGAACAGGCTAAGTTGTACCGGCTTTTCCTGTTCTTCTTTTATTTTCTGTCGTCGGATATTCTCCAATTCTTCCAATCTCTCCGGATCTAACCACTTATCCGCGTGCACACGGTCAGCAGACGTGTCAGAAAGATTTTCGTAGCCGATTTCAATCAGCTTCTTTTCTAACTTCTCAATAGCTTTTTGCTTATTTGCATTTCTCTGTTCTTTTTTCTTTGTCTCTTTCTCCTTTATCCTGTCATCATCAAACGTAATTGGAATACCATCTCTTAAGTCCTGTAAATCCTGTAGCAGATCACGGCTTGGCTTTGCTTCGGCGCGAATGTTATATATTTCCCAAGTATATGTTTCATCCATAAGCATCATCGACGAATGATTTATCTCATAGTTCCGTCGAATATCTTCTTGCTGCGTTTTTACAATGGCTTCGCAAATGTCCAAGCTACATGGCTTTTTTAAATACCGAATTCCTTTTGTTATGTGTTCCCACCTGTCCTGTTCAAACAATGAAATCTGTTCTTTTTTCCTCACCGCACCAGATTCTCGCAGATCATAGTACACATTTCCCCGTTTTCTACTCAACTTACGCCCAAGGATCGGGCAATACCCATTCTGCGAATAGCACATATGTGCGCATCTGGTCGGTTCATAGTGTTGTTCCCATGTCCGTGTGTGCTCATCATAAAACATATGATTCTGGCAGACTCGCCCATTGTGGGCTTGACAGTATTCCTCGTACTTTTGTCTTCGCTCTGCGTCACGCTTCGCATTTTCTTTTTCGATGCTGTTCTCATAATCGTATGGTTCATCCGTCCTGTGACAGGTGCACCAACACTGGATGCATAAACCGCCACCATGCATACCATGTAATCGCGGATCATTGTATTCGCATTCTGGTTTGTTATAAGGGCAACGAAACACAGGATTGTCATTCTCATGGCTCCAATCAATGATATATCCAAAATCGCCAACAACATGGCTCCCCATTATGTACTTCCCGCACCCTGTCTTGTACACAATCTGATCACTATAAAAACGTTTATATTCAAATCCACCTGACATATTATTCAAAGGATCACTACCGCTAAACTTGCTTGTGCAAATCTGCACATAGTCTGGATAATCATCTACGGTATATCCTTCAGCGAGAAGTCTTTGTGTCAGTTTGTTGTACTCTTTTCCCATAATCAAATTCCCTGGCAAGGACGAATGCCCCAAAAATCTTCCATTGTACTCCGAAATGAATCCTGATCCATATCATATATTTTGCAGAAGCACTTCTCGCAAGTATTTCGCACCTTGAAAGTCTTGGTCAATCGCATGTCCCAACTATTCATCTGTGATCCGCACTTACTGCAATTCTTATCCAGCCACCTAACCCTTTCTTCCATTTTTCTTACCTCTTTTAGGCTTAAATTTATAAACATCATTTCTCTGCCTGCTTACCGCGCTCCGGTAGCCGTTTAATTTACTTGCTCTGCTTTTGCTCATATCTGCTCAAGTTCCCTTTCTTTCTCGTCCACATACTCTTCAATGGTCTTTACGATTCTTTCTTGTAAATCTTCTGGGATTTCATAATCGTATGACTCACCAAGATAGGAATGAATATGTAACAAGAAGCTTTGTTTGATTGTCTTTATTCTAAAGTGATGCTTTGATACACTTTTTCCACGATACCTCTCTCCGCACCAAAAAAGAAAATCTTTAACTGGTTCAAGTCGGTTCATCTTTTCTTTGTATTCTTCATACTGTTGTACCGTCATCTTTTCCTCCTAAAATTTCATCCAAACACGCATTCCAGCCGTCTCGGTGAATGCTCTTGCTAATTTCTTCATAACCGGATTTAAGTTCCGGTATCTTCTCCGGCAGTTCCCGGAGCGGACACCAATCCGGCTTTGCTCCGTCTGGTACAAGTTTCCCTGTCGCACAGCACAGATATTCGTCATCATTCTCTGTCTCATAGCACAATGTGCATTTCTGGCATACCTGTTCCGGCATATCCATAATCAATACTGCTTTAGCCATACCTCACACTCCTTCCGGTTTCTCGCACCGCTCAAATTCGATAACCCAAACCCACGGATTTGCATCCCAACCATACCGGTCAAGGTCGGATTTCTTGATGGTTGATTCCCACAGCCAAGCAAATTGCTCCTTTGCAATCCCGTACTCTGTGTCTACTTCTGTTCCATAATTTTTTTCACCGTATCCGATATCATCATAGAAAAGGTTTCCAACACCTTCGCTTTCTGCCCCCTTTGGTGTTATATCCTGCAACCGCTCCACTCTCACATTCGTAACCTTAAGCCAGATACGCGCCGCTTCTTTCGGCATGTGGATGGATGGTTTCCACTTTGTAACATCGGCAATGTCATTTCTTTGCCAATCTTCGTAGTAATAGTATCCGTTCGGCGCCTTTTTCCATGTCTCCCGAACATACAGGATATCTCCCGGTGCATACCTATACGGCGGCTTAACGTATTGAATAGAGCCACCATATTCATTAGCGGCAAATCCAAAGCATCCTACCTCTTTCTTTTCTGTACTGTCGGTAACAAAACCAAGTGGATATATATGCTTTTTATCCGGCTGTGGCTTTATCAATCTACGGGTACAGGTCTTCCGTCCGTCCAAAATTGCCCGAACCATTTCGGTATTGAATAAAATCGGTTTAATTGCCATCTGATACACCTGCCTTTACAATCTCTAACAAATCATCTACCAAATCCATGACCTCGTAAATCATCATAGTGTCGTAGGATTTTGACTGCTGATCTGCTGTTTTATTTCCATACTTCGTACAGTCTTTCAGGAATGCTGTGCGTTCTTCCAACTGCTCCACAACCTTGTCCGGGTCGTAGGCGGTCGGCTGCGAATCAATAAAATCGAGAATTGCTTTCATCTGACTTTTATTGTAATTTCGCCCATTGAACTGCAAATTGTCTGCATCAATCAATCTTCCCATCGCTCGCCCTCCTGTTCTGCATTAAAATGCAATCTCCGACATAAAAAATTGCAAACATCAAATATGACGCATCATCAATTTCAACTCCATTTTCCCAAGCTAAAAACAGAACTATGAACCATATCGCACTCATTCTTCATCACTCCAATCTAATTTCTGACCACAATGTTTGCAATATGGCATGTTCCATGCTATCAGACTCCTAATAACATTCATTTCTCCAAAAAAGTGCTTACAGTTATGGCAAGATGCCTGTCCATTAAAGATTTCTATTTTCTTTGCCGTCTGCTTCTCTCTGGATTTCAGAATGCTGTCAAGTGTAAATCCCTGCTTTATGCATTCATCCTCAAACTTCATATAATTTTCCATATCATCTGGTGTTATATTACGTTCAACCATAGCTTTGCAGATTTCCAATGATTTACGGCATTCTTCCGGTGTACCGATTGTGCGGTACTCTTCCACTTCTGCTTCCAGTTCCTCGATGTATTCATCTTTGTGGTCGCAGTTGTGGCAGATCTGTGTAGAGGTGTTTGCAAATTCGTTTTTAATATTAGGGTTGATTTCTGATGTGTGCCAGCGCTGCACCTCTTCCAGTGCCTTTATCGCCATTTCCAGATCTTCCATTCCGCATTCCCCGGCTACATGCTCCGCCGTATGCATCCGGTACTTGATTTTTTCGATTGCTTCATTCTCTGTCATGGCTACTCCTTTCTTACTGGCAGTCTGCCTGTATGAAAATATTCGTCATAAGCGTCAACCGTACAGCGTATTTCAGCCATAGCTATATCAACTGTTACATCTTTTCTATCCAATGCTCTTTCTGCATAATTTTTAATTCTCATCATTAAAGCCTGTGATATTACTATATTTGTGTTGTTACTCATTCCTACACCTCCAACAACTCCGGGTTGTCAATCATGTTGCCGATCACTTCAAAATTCTCTGAATCAAAATCATCCAGTTCCTCATAGTCATCACAGCCCGGCTCATTCGTGCACCATCCGTTTTTATGACACACGACACGCTTTCTCGTCTCATCTTCTGGAAACTCAACGTCGATATGCCCTGAGAGAATATCATTCTCAAAAATCAGCTTGCCGTTCTTGTCCTTAAGTCCGGTGCACTGGCAGATAGTGGATGGGTCTACCTCAAATATCCCATTTTCTTCCGAAAAATCCTCAAAGCAATCATAATCGGCAAGATTAGGGCAAAACATGTACGGGATTTCCTGTCCTAACCGAAAAAATACTCCGGTAACAAGACTACCTTCCACCCACTTGCCGTTATCAATCCGCTTTCCGCGATATAAATATCTACTCTCCATTTGCGCCCTCCATTTCTTTCAGCTTGGCTTCGGCTTCCTCTTTTGTAAGGAATACGGTTTTCCCAAAATCGCATTTTCTAAAATACGCTCCGATAAAGTGATTTGTTGCTTTTGCATAAATTCTATATTGCTCCCCGCATTCATAGAAAGTTACACTAGAAATAAAAGCTTCATACACTTCATCTTTCATATTTTCATCATATTCAATGTCATCAAACACATTAAACGGAGAAGTAACTACCCATACGGTATCTCCCACCTTGCACGGCAACCGCAGAAGCAATCCCTGCTCCTCGGCATCCTCATCGCGTTTCAGCTTTTCTCTTAAGTCTGCCATTGCCCACATATTACGGTAGAACACGGCAATCAGACCACGGACATCTGAAAATGGGTCTATTGTTAAATTGTCCAGTATTTCCTCGTCAAACTCTGTATCATCTACTGGCAACTCATCTTTTGTCAATGTGACCATGAGGTTTCTGGCGAAATCTCGTGCATCCATTTCCATCTCATAATCTCTATATCTGGCATTACCTTCGCTGTCTACATAGCAACTGTTATGTGCCAGCTCAACCATTGACATATCAGATACGCTTTTATTTGTCGTTAATCTCTCCATACTATCCCTCGCTTTCTGCCCGAAGCCATTTAAGCCATCCTTTTTTATTCCAAGTGCTTCCACCAAGTACGTCTTTCGTCACAGCATCAAACCATTTTGCCAGTTCCTCATCCGTCATGCTTCGGATCCGGTCTGCATTGGTCATGGCTTTATAATGCTCACAGTTGCGCTCCATGTCTAAATGTGGGCTGTCGTTAATCTTCGGACACCACTTACCGACAATTACATCATCTTTATTTGACAGATTATATAAGTTATTGCAGTTCTTACACTTCGGCATCTTTTTTTCTCCCTTCCGTGTCTTTATCTCCAATCAATTTTTTGACCACATACATCGCAAAATGAATACCTGCCTTTATTTCTGTAGATGTCACGTATATGTTTTTTACATGCAGGGCAGTAGAATTCTTTCCGCGCATACCTGGTTGCCACTTTTCTTGGCTGCTGTTTCATTTTTGTGTCCCTGCATATCTGCAATGCTTTCACAGCTTTTGTTAAAGCTTGGAGCATATCTCTATTATCTTTTTGGGCTTCTATAGCTTTTTCCAATATTTCTATGGCATCATTTATCGACATTCATTTTCCCTGCTCCCTTCCGCACCGCAGCTGATACAGCACTTCTCTGAATCTCTTAAGCGCGTCGCCGCTATCGTTGCGCATTTTTTCTTTCATACCTTTATCTCACTTTCACATCAGTGTCATTTCTGCGAATTTTAAAATCCAACCCACACTCTTCTTTCAAGATCTGTATCTGATCTTCCCATGTAGCATAATCATCCATGATGCATTCTGCCTTTTTATTGAAGCGATCAACAAATCTCTGTATGTGGCTTTTACCAAAGTCAAACTCATCGTGCAAAACCATTGCAGACAAAATCGTTACCGTGTCTATGGTATTTAATTTAATCTTGCTGACGCATTCATCTATTGCATTCTTGGGTAGCGCAAGTGGTAATTTTGTTGCGCCGCGAAAGCGGCACTCTTCTTCCAGAGAGTCAATTCCCTTCTCCTTTGCAATTCGCAAAGCATATGCCATTCCCTCTCGCCTAAGTTCTTCATCTTTATTTCTCATGAATCAGTTCTCCTTTCTTTTCATCTCAATCGAATCGAGTTCCAAAAAGGACTGTGCATATATCTTTGAATTCATTTTCACGATCAGAAATTTGACCATCCAATTCATCGAGCCTATTAAGCAATGCTTTCTGGTATTCTTTTTCTGTAAAATCCGTATTGCGTTTTCTTCCCCTTGTTTTTATTGGAAGTTTTACATTTTCTCCGTTTTCCAATAAAATTCCAATAATTTTGTTCCTTGGGACGTCGTTTAGTTCCGCAAGAATCTCCAACTGTTCACCTTTATGCTTTGCATGTCGGTACCTGTTGCAAATTTCGTATTCGCCCATTTCCATCATTTCTTATCACGCCCTTCCCTAACATTTGTTTCCATCAAAGTTTTTTCTAATTCATCATAGTCATAAGATCTCTGATGAAAGTTATTAAATTTGTTTTTTGATCTTGGGTTACTCTCTTTCTTCTGCTTCTCCCAACTCCTTAATGCGGCTTTCCAGTCGGTTATTATTTCTCCATTACGTTTCCAACCTATTGATTTGTAGTAATCAATAAATGATTCCGCGCTCACACCATTCTTCCTCTTACGGCAATAATCAGCCACTTCCGCCAATGGCGGTATGCACGCTTCCACTTCTTTCCCCGGCGAGCTTCCTGCGCTCCTTATTGCATTCACTCCGGAAAAATTTTTTGAAGCATCAAAGGTGTATGCGCCATTTCTTTTCGTATAAAGCATTGATTTTTCTTCTGCATAATTGGTTGGCTTATAACGGTCTTTTTGAATGCAGTTATGTAATTTCCAATGTTTTATGACAATAACATTAGATCCTGGAAAAGTAAGAACATAATGTTTGTCAATGAGAATTTGCAAGTCTTCCTTTGAAGCCTGGCACTCTCTTACTGTTTTATTAGCGCAGTCAACAAAACCGTCGTCATCTGCCCGTATGCATAAATGAAAAAACAACCCCTGCGCTGTGAGCGGCATGTCAAGAAAAGCATCTGACGTCACTAAATCTATACGAAACATCCGCTTACTTGCCATAATATCTCCTTCAAGTTCCAAAAAATTATCACTTTTCTACTTCCAAAAGCTCAATGACACGCGATCCTGCATCTTCCGGTCTGCAAAAAACAAATTCCACGCCGTACTTAAGCTGCATTGTCAGCATTGCTTTTCCAAGGACTTCCCCGCTTGTTGGCGGTGCCTTTGGAAGCGGTACATTCAACCAATTTCCAATACCATGCATGTACTTTATCTTGTTGTATCTCTCAAGCCTTGGATTGTGCCAATGAAAAACGTCTTCAATAGTTTTTATTCCATCCATGTTCTCAACCAAAACATACAGTGCTATATTGTTGTTCTGCGCCAAAATACACTCGTCTCGGAACCTTGGATGCTGTTTTCCGCAGACGTTTCCCGTAATCTCCTGCATGTCCTTCTTAGTATCTACAGCAACCTTGTAGCTTCCAATAAAGTCCATCTTCTTAACTTCCATCTTTCTTGCTGACTTTCGTCTTATAACGTCAAGAACGGTTTCTTCCGCGATAACATAATCTCCAACTGGAAGAGGTGCTCGTAGCACCTCTATGTCATTACGATCAAAATAGCGATTCTTAAGTATGTGCTGACCCTCTTTCTGGCCTTTGTCCTCGATCAATAACATACATATCTCCCTTCCATTGATTTATCCGAGTCATTTTTAAGTAAAAGGTAACTCTTCATCAATTCCATCCGGAATATTCATAAAACCATCCGAATCTGTCATAGGCTGCGGTTTGTAACTTCCGTTGTCCTGCGAAGCCTGTTTGCTCTCTGCAAATTCACAGCTTTCGATCAAACACTCATTGGTGTACACCTTATTACCGTCTTTGTTGGTGTAACTTCCGGTCTGCCAGCTTCCTTCAATTACAAGCTTTGTTCCCTTTTTGCAATATTTTTCAAGAAACTCTGCTCTTTTACCAAACGCAAGACAATTGATAAAATCTGCCGTTGGCTGTCCATCCTGCTTAAATTTCCGGTCAACCGCCAGAGTAATTCTACCGATAGCTGTTGACTTCTCGCCCTGCGACCATCTTACTTCCGGGTCTTTGGTGCATCTTCCCATTAAAATCACTTTATTCATTCACTTATTCCTCGCTTCCTTAAAACGGGTAAAGGTTCATATCGACCTCTAATCCACGTTCCGCCACGTAAACATCTGATCCATATTTAACTGTTTCTTCTGTCTTTTGTTTGAATAATGCCGAATCTGCTGATTTATCTGATAAGTGAATTAGAACAACATTTCGCAATGCCGGATTATCGTTAGTAGAAATAAATTTAAGCGCCGTTGGCAGGCTCATGTGACCTCTTAATCTGTGCTCGTAATTTGGCTCTTCTCGGTTCACAAACTGCATATCGTAGTTGGCTTCCACCATGATGTGATTAATGTCCTTAAATCGCCATTTGACGTATTCTGTGTCTGTTGCATACACAAGGCTTCCCATATCTGGATGCGTAATGTAAAACCCAACGCACGGACACTCTGAACCGTCTCCGTTGTTATGTAGCCATCTTCCAGATTTATCACGGTTTTCAAATGCTCTTATGTCAAAATTTCCTTTTCTAAAACGCATTTCAGAATCTTTTATCGGCTGTCTGCATGGTTCAAAAACAGGAATGCCAGCTTGCACATATTGTAAGCTATAAAGACTATGGTCAGTATGGAAATGGGTAGTAATCACAGCCTTAATTTTCATCACATTGAAATCCAGTGCTTTCTTGACTTCCATGAATGGCAACCCAGCTTCGATTATCAAGGCTTCGTTTTCATTCTCCAGAATGTAGCAGTTGCCGGATGAACCAGAACCTAAAACTTTAAGTCTCATTAAAGAACTCACTCCTCACATCAATAATCTGTCTCGTCTGTCCCAACAATGCCCTATTGTGCTTTGCTCTCTGCTCATTGTCACAGATAAATTGCTTGCAAATTTCTGGTCGAACCGGATAGATTCTGCATTTCTCGCAACTCTTATCCGTATCAAGAAAAGGGCATGTCATATCATACGTTCTATTCGCAGTGGGAAGAAGATGTTTGCACTCTTTGATATGGTTCTTACGAATATATCTGCGAATGGTATCTACTTCTTTTCTGCTCATTGGTAAAAGATTGGAACAGCAGTTACCGCATTGGCTACATTTCCCATCTTTGCAAAAGTTGTAAATGTTATCTTCCATGCCTTTCTGTACGGATTCTAAAAATGATATAACTTCCATATGCTACTCCAATTCTTCCTCTGCAGGAAAGTGAAATACTCCACTCAAACCCATAGTAAGTTTTTCGTCAATTCCATCTGGCGGTGTCTGCCCCATCTTTACAAGATTATGGCACATATAAGACATTCTTAATTCTTCCATGGCTTCTTTTGCTTTTTCTTCCGTGGAATATTTAGCAATTTCAACGTCCTCAGTAAGATGTTCCATTAAGTAAATGCTTTTATCGTTTCTCGTAATAATTACCTGTTCATACGGCAAATCAATCGTGCCGTCCTGCGAAATAATTCTCATATAACCTCCTACTTCAAGAAATCCGGCACGTCATCATCATCTGCAACTTCTGTCTCTGCCATCTTTGGCTCTTCCACAGTTTCTGCAACTTCCGGCTCAACAGGGAAATCCTCTGTATTAGCGTTCTCAGATATTTCATGTTTAACCTGTTCCTGCAAATCTTCCATCGGATATTCCTTGAAATCGTTGTCCTGCATTTCTTCTTTTGTATAAAGACCCATCGTCAATTCCGGGCAATTCAGACTTGAGAAGAAAGATGCCGCTCTGTAACGAAGCATTAACTGTGGCATGGTTTTCCACTTACTACCGTTCTTACCAAGCCATCCCTCGGCTTTAGCCATTTCCATGTCCACGGTCATACCCTCAACTCTACGACCATTTTTCGTAGTCCAAGCAAGACACGAATAAGGCTTTCCATCCTTATCTTTGGTTTCCTCGAACTGTAATTCCATATCGAATTTGCCGGAATTATTGATTGCCGCAATCAGAAACTTTGAGCTCCAAGACGGTCTCCCCTGAATTACATACAGATTCTGCATAACCATCAGTGGGCTTACTCGCAGTCTCTGCGCCTGCTCAATAGCAATCAGACAGTTTGCATCGTTCTTCTGGAATGTTGCCGGAACGATAGTTGAACTCGCCAACGCCTTTGCCATCTGCATAGCCATAATGAAATTATCTGATGTTCCAAAAATTCCAAGGCTATAGTCTGTAACCTTGTTGTTGCTGTGTGCAACCTCTGTCTTTTCCTCTGTCTTTGCTACTGCTGTGTTCTCTGCCATAATTATTTTTCCTCGCTTTCTTTCCTTATTGCTTTTTTAAATGCTCCATTTTTAAGAAATTTCAAAACAAGATTGAGTTGCATATTCTTGAAAACCTCTATGTGCTTTGTACTGTGATACCACATTACCCATTCCTGTTTCAAAAGTTCCTCAATGCTTGTAATCTGCTCACCCTCTGCGAATTTTCGCTGACTTAAAAGGTATTCCCTGTGTTTTTGAATGTTCTCACATTTTGCGCACTCTTCGGAAGAATACCTTGAACAATGCTTTCCGTTAAGGTTTATAGACAATGCACAATATCTACATGGATTAACTCTCATCGTCACCACCGCTTTCCTGTTCCTCATATTTCTTCACAACTTCCACCTTATCAGCACCGTAGGTCTCTACCCACTTCATATCCACGGTTTCATCCGTAACTTTCAGCTTTGCGCCTTTGGAATTTAAAACCATGTCTCCGGCTTTTACATCGTCTGATGTAGCAAATATATATGACCGGCTCTGGTTTGGATATTTTGCTTTTATGTAATTCATTCTGATACCTCCGCAATCTCTCCATTTTCAATCGTATACCAAGTATCCGGCTTGATATCGTCACCGTTTACCTGCACCATCTTTGCACCGTTAAGAACCCATGCACTCTGGTTATTTCTGTCATATTCCGGATTATCTTTTGAGCCAGTGTATTCCCAGTCTGCAAAAACAAGAAATGCCCCAAGAACGCCCTTGGCTTTTGATTTGTAACCCCAAGCAACAGCTACTACATCCTTGTCTTCTGCCGAGGATGCTCCACAGTATCCGGTTGCCGAGGATGCTCCACAGGTGCCGGTTGCCGAGGATGCTCCATAGGTGCCGGTTGCCGAGGATGCTCCCTTGTATCCGGTTGCCGAGGATGCTCCCTTGTATCCGGTTGCCG
>ERZ827471.235-NODE-235-length-57384-cov-5.131975_pt1 | contig 57384 bp, 64 predicted proteins | sample MGYA00519772_ERZ827471 | MGnify/ENA primary metagenome ERZ827471 (study PRJEB31778, sample SAMEA3449315) | human gut metagenome | biome: human gut; feature: human-associated habitat; material: faeces | place: United Kingdom | collected 2010/2012 ...
TGGAAAAAGACGCGGCTGGCTGCCGCGCCTTCAACCGTAACTATATTGTAGGAGGGCAATTATGGCATACATTGCATTGGACCATGTAGAGAAGCTTTATCACGTGGGGGAGGTCACCATCACTGCGGTGAGTGACATCTCCTTCACCGTGGATAAGGGAGAGTTTGTGGTGGTGGTGGGCCCCTCCGGGGCGGGCAAAACCACCGTACTGAACATTTTGGGCGGCATGGACAGCTGCACCAGCGGCACCATCACCGTGGATGGCCAGACCATCAGTTCCTACGGCCCCAAAGAACTTACCGTCTACCGCCGGTTTGACATCGGCTTTGTCTTTCAGTTTTATAACCTGGTGCAGAACCTCACGGCCCTGGAAAACGTGGAGCTGGCCACCCAGATCGCCAAGTCCCCCCTCCCGCCGGAGGAGGTGCTGGCCCATGTGGGCCTGTCCCACCGGTTGCACAATTTCCCCGCCCAGCTCTCCGGGGGGGAGCAGCAGCGGGTGGCCATTGCCCGGGCCCTGGCCAAGAACCCCAAGCTGCTTCTGTGCGATGAGCCCACCGGTGCCCTGGACTATGTCACCGGTAAGGCCATCTTGAAGCTCCTCCAGGACACCTGCCGGCAGCAGGGGATGACGGTGATTGTCATCACCCACAACACCGCCATCGCCCCTATGGCCGACAAGGTGATCCACGTGAAAAATGGACAGGTGGAGCAGATCGACTTGAACCCCAACCCCTTGCCAGTGGAAGAGATTGAGTGGTAACTGCCGGGGATTCATTCGCAGCGGAAAGGAGGAAACACGGTGAAACGGATTCGCAACCCATTTAAGGGGAGGGCTTCTGCCCTGGGGCAGCGCCTCACTGGGCGCATTCGGAACCGCTTGGTGACGGATACCCTGCGGGAAGTCCATCATACCTTCCCTCGTTTCCTCTCTCTGCTGGTGCTCTCGGCGTTGGCAGTGTGCTTTCTGGCAGGGCTGCGGGCCACTGCCCCGGATATGAAACTCTCTGCTGACGCCTATTTTGACCAGCAGAACCTGATGGACCTCCACATCGCTTCCACCCTAGGCCTGACCCAGGAGGACGTGGACGCCATAGCCGAGGAGGGGGGAGTTGCCAGTGTCCAGGGCGCTTATACCATAGACGCTCTGGTCCCCATGGACAACCAGGAGATGGTGGTGAAGGTTCTCTCCTACTCTGGAGAGGGGGACGTTAACCAGCCTGCTCTGGTGGAGGGCCGCCTGCCGGAAGGGGAAGACGAATGTCTGGTAGAACCCCTCTTCCTGGAGCTGTCGGGCCTGTCGATTGGAGATACCATTTCGCTGGACACCGGAGAAGGGGACTATGCCGATGCGTTGTCAGTGGAGGAAGTGACCATCGTAGGGACGGCAAACTCCCCTCTGTACATTGCCTTGGACCGCGGCTCGTCCACCCTGGGCACCGGGTCGGTGGATGCTTTTCTGATCCTGCCTGTGGAGTCTTTTACCATGGACTACTATACCGACGCGTACCTCCTTGCCGAAGGAGCGTCGGAACTGGAGACCTACAGCGACGAATACGAGGAGCTGGTGGATCAGCTTGCCCAGCAGCTGGAACCGCTGTCCAAGGAGCGGTCTGCCCTGCGGTATGATGAGGCCAGCCAGGCCATCTCAGACGCAGAGGATGAACTGGCCCAGGCCGAGGAGGAGGCCAACCATCAGCTGACCGATGCAGAGGCAGAGATCACTTCCTCCCGCCAAGAGCTGGATGACGCGAAGAAACAGCTGGAGGATGCCAAGAAGCAGCTGGACAGCGGTGAGGCCCAGTATGCTGCCGGGATGGAGCAGCTGGAGTCCGGCTGGCAGGCCCTGGACGCGGCCAGCCTAGAACTGGAGGACGGAAAGGAACAGTATGAACAGGGGCAGACGGCCTATCAGGCCGCTTTGGCCCTCTACCAGATCCAAGCCGCTGCGGTGGAGCGCCAGTTGGAAACCCAGGCGGAGCTGGAAGCCTCGACGCAAGCCAGAACCCAGGCTACCCAGGCGGCCCTGCAAGCGGCGACGGAAGCCGCCTTAGAAGACCCCCTTTCCTACATGGAAGTGTACAACCGGGTCTACGAAGAGGCCTATCAGAGCGTTTACGACACGGCCTATGCCCAGGCTTACGCCCAGGCGCAGGAGAACTCCTCCCAATGGCAGGAACTGCAGACCAGCAAGGCGCAGCTGGATCAGACCAAGGCCCAGCTGGATGCCGCCAAGGCGCAGCTGAACCAGGGGGAAATCGAATACCGCGCCGGTGTGCGCCAATTGGAGAGCAGCCAGCGCCAGCTGGAGGACTCCCGAGAGGAACTGGATCAGGGGTGGGAGGACTACGAAACCGGCCTGCAGCAATGGGAGGACGGGGAAAAGGCCTATCAAGAAGGCTATGAAAGCTACACCCAAAGCCGGCAGGAGGCAGAGGACCAGCTGAAGGATGGCCGCAAGGAAGTGGAGCAGGCCAAGCGGGACCTCACGCTGCTGGAGGATGGAGAATGGTACATTCTGGACCGCAACACCAACACCGGGTATGTCAGCTACAGCATGGACGCCGACCGGATTGCCAACCTGGCGGCGGTATTCCCCTTGATTTTCTTCCTGGTGGCAGCCTTGGTGAGCCTGACCACCATGACCCGCATGGTGGAGGAGCAGCGCACCACCATCGGTGGGCTGAAAGCCATGGGCTTTTCCCGGGGGAGCATAGCCATAAAGTATGTGGGCTATGGGTTCCTCTCCAGTGTGATTGGTGCGGTGCTGGGGTTGGCCGTTGGCCTGACGCTGCTCCCCTGGATTATCTGCACTGCCTGGAGTGCGATGTATACCATAGGAGACATTCACTACAGTTTTGAAGCGGCCACCTCTTTGCTGGCGGCGGGGGCTGCGGTGGGCACTGTGACCCTGGCTGCTTTGCTCGCTTGCTTCTCCACCCTGGCAGCTACGCCGGCGCAGCTGATGCGGCCCAAGGCCCCACCGGTGGGGAAGCGAATCTTCCTGGAGCGGATTACCCCGCTGTGGCGGAAGCTGTCCTTCCATTATAAGATCACCCTGCGCAACCTGTTCCGTTATCAAAAGCGATTCTGGATGACGGTGGCAGGGATCGGCGGCTGTGCTGCCCTTATCGTCACCGCCTTCGGGGTGCGGGGCTCCATCATGGGGGTCATGGAGGAACAGTTTGACGTACTGTACCATTACTCTGCGCAGGTGGGCCTGGTCGATGAGATCACCCCCCTGGAACTGGAAGAAGTAGAGGATACTTTGTCTGAAAGCGGTCTGGTGGATGACTCCCTCGCCTGCCGGGTGGAGACCGTCACCGCCCAGAGCGAGAGTTACACCTTGGACTGCTACCTCCAAACCACCCCCAGCCAGGAGGAACTGAGCCGTTTCGTGGAGCTTCGCCACCGAACCGATGATGTCCCCGTCACACTGCCCGATGATGGGGCCGTGATCACCGAAAAGATGGCCTCGCTCCTGGGGGTGGAGGTGGGAGATACCATCACCTTAGACGGAGAGAGCCGCGTCACCATTACCGTGGCGGACATTACGGAACACTATGTCCAGCATTACATCTATGTCAGCGATGCCTATTATGAGACCCTCTTTGGCGAGGCGCCTACCGCCAACACCGTTTTGGTGGACTTTCCCGTGGAGGAAAGCGGCGCCGGGGAACTGGAGTCCCAACTGGTGTCTTTGGATGGGGTGTCTTCGCTTACCCTCCTCTCGGATACGGCGGACACCTTCTCCTCCAGTATGGAGAGCGTGGACTATGCTGTGATCCTGATCATCTTCTGCGCTGCGGCGCTGGCGTTCGTGGTGCTGATGAACCTCACCAACATCAACATCACCGAGCGCCTGCGGGAGCTGGCCACCTTAAAGGTGCTGGGCTTTTACAACCGGGAGGTTTCCGCCTATATCTACCGGGAAAACGCCATCCTCACCGTATTTGGCGTGCTGGCCGGCATGGTGCTGGGCAAGTTCCTCCACCAGTGGCTCATCCTCACGGTAGAGGTGGATATGGTCATGTTTGACCGAGTGCTGGATCTCTCCAGCTATCTGTGGGCTGCTGTACTGACGGTGGTCTTCTCCTTGGCGGTGAATCTCACCGCTCGGAGGAAGCTGCGGGATTTGGATATGGTGGAGGCGCTGAAGAGCGTGGAGTGAGGAATTTTGGGAGGGGCACCTGGGATTTGCCTTCGTTCGGGAGGGCAGAGTACGGGGGTGTCAAGTTGCCTGCTTGGTGGGAGGCCCCTCCCAAAATTGGGGGATGCACCCCGAACCGCGCCGGCGAAGCCGGCACTCTCGGGGTGAGAGGAATATTTTCCCCAGTACATGCCCGGGGAAAATATGATTGAAATTTTTTCCGCCGGCTGCGGCCGGCGGAACTCTGCGAGGCGTGCCCTGCCGGGCGAGTCGGTTGGGCGGAAAGGTTGGTTGGGCCCTTTGGGTCTTTTTGCGGGCTGCCGCCCGGACCTGCTGCCCTGCCGGGCGAGTCCGTTGGATGGAGAGGTTTGTGGGGCCCTTTGGGGGATTGTGGATTGGTGCCTCTATACGCTTGTGCACATAAAACAGCAGGACGCGATTCGCGTCCTGCTGTTTTATGCTTCGATGATGAAGATTTCCTCGATGGGGACGGAAAAGACTTGGGCGATCCGCCAGGCCAGGACCAGGGAGGGGTTGTACCGGCCCTTTTCCAGGTTGCCGATGGTCTCCCGGCGGACGCCCACCCGCTGGGCCAGGTCCTCCTGGGTCATGTTGTACTTGGCCCGGTATTCCTTCAGCTTAGTCCGGATCATAGGTCAGCCCCCAACGCTCTCGGGTGACGAAATAGAGCTCCGCCAGAGCGTGAACCACCACGGCCACGGCAAAGCCTGCAGCCAAACCGGTGACCAGGGCTTGACTGCTCTCCTGGCCCTGGAGGAAGAAGGCCCCGGCCGCCACCACGCCGGTGGCTGCCATCCCCCAATGGAACCCCAGGGCGGCGGAGCGGTTGAGGTAGGCCACGGCCATCTCGTCCTTCCGCTGGAAAAAGTGGGTGAAGTCCACGGCGAAGGCGAAGAAGGCCAGAAAAGCCCGCTCCTGGGTGAATACCCCCACAAAGCCCAGCAGGGACAGCAGCCCCAGTAGGCCGTAGAGATAGTGCCGTTTCATGGTATGCGCCTCCTTTTTGAGAGAGGGAATGTGCGGTATTTCGCTCTTGATGCGGTAAATATACCACATTTCGTGGGCGCTGTCAAGTAGATTGGGGGCGGAGGATCGTACCGCTGAAAAAATCCCCCCTCCTTGGGGGGATTTTTTCAGCGTATGTTTGCGATGCCTGTCCCGAAGGGGAGGCTCACAGGAAGGTGACCTTCCCCCAGTCTGCCTCCTCCAGGGTGTGGGGTGGGGGACTTTCCGCCGGGATGCCCAGGGAGAGGATGGCCTCCAGGGCCCAGTCCTCCGGCAGGGCCAGGCGCTCCCGGCAGAAGGCCTCGGTGGTCCGGCCGTCCTCGGCCTGGCGCAGGCGGCCCTGGATCCAGCAGGAGCCCAGCCCCTGGCTGTGGGCGGCCAGGTGGAGGTTGCTCATGAGGATGGCGCAGTCCTCGGTCCACACATCGCTCTCTGCCGGCCGGGCGAAGACCAGGATGGCCGCCCCGGCCCCGGCCAGCATCTGGGCCGAACCCTGGCGGCAGTGGGAGAGGGCCTCCAGGGTGGCCCGGTCCTGGACCACCACCAGCCGCCAGGGCCGCCGGTTCCGGCTGGAAGGGGAGAGGAGACCGGCGGTGACCACCGCCCGCAGGGTCTCCGGGGGAATGGGGTCCCCGGTGTACCGCCGGACACTCCGGCGGGTGAGGAGAAGGGAGAGCAGTTCGTTCATAGAGCATACCTCCAAGGAAACAGTCAGCGGTTACCGGCGGCGCAGAAGGTGGGCCAGGCAGGCCCCCAAAAGGGTGAGCCCGGCTGCGGCCGCCAGGTGGAAGGCACAGTTGGGCAGGGAGAAGGCGTAGGCGATGGAGGTTTCCCCGTACTCCAGGCCATACCGGCAGAGGAACCCCACCGCGGTGGCGGGGAGGACCAGCCCCAGCACTTTACCCAGGCAGCGGGGCCCTAAGAGCATCCGGGCCAGCACCCCGGCAGACAGATAGGCCAAAGTAGGGAAGACGATATCCCAGAGGGCCCTGTTGTACTCCGGGAGGGTGAGGTTCACCAGGGGAAAGGCAAAACAGCCTTCCAAGACCAGCAAACCCACCACCAGCAGGAGAAGCCCTCGGCGGAGAGGGGGTGTGATCGCGATCATAGGTCAGACCTCCTTTTCCCGATTTGCTTTCTTTTAGTATACCATAGGGCCGCACCAGGAGGCAAGGGAAACGGCGCTGGAACCCTGCCAGGGGGAAAGGCGCCGGCCCCCAAGGGCTCCCTTGAGATTACCCGTTGCAAAACAGCCGGGGAGTTGCTATAATAAAATGAATCATGCCCATTTCCCGGCGGAACCGCCGCCGGGAGCCGGGGCGTGGACCAAACCCATTGCGACAAACCCAAAGGAGGAAGACGCCTTGCGGCTGAAATCGTTGGAACTGCAAGGGTTCAAGTCCTTTCCGGACAGGACGGTCCTCTCCTTCCAGCATCCCATCACCGCCATCGTGGGGCCCAATGGCAGCGGAAAGTCCAACCTCTCCGACGCCATCCGCTGGGTTTTGGGGGAGCAGTCCGCCAAAACCCTCCGGGGGGGCAAGATGGAGGATGTGATCTTCGGCGGGGCCCAGGCCCGCAGCCGCCAGGGCTTTGCCCAGGTCACCCTCACCCTGGAACAGTGCGGGGATCTCCTCCCCGACGGGGGGGAGGAGGTGGCGGTCACCCGGCGGTACTACCGCTCCGGGGAGAGTGAATACCTCCTCAACGGCCAGTCCGTCCGCCTGCGGGATGTGAATGAACTCTTCATGGACACCGGCCTGGGCCAGGAGGGGTACGCCCTCATCGGCCAGGGCCGCATCGACGAGATCCTCTCCGCCAAGAGCACCCAGCGGCGGGAGATCTTTGAGGAGGCGGCGGGGATCTCCCACTGCCGCCACCAGAAGGAGGAGACCCAGCGCAAGCTGGAGCGCACCCAGGAAAACCTGGTGCGCATCGGGGATAAGCTGGAGGAACTGGACCTCCAGCGAGGCCCCCTGAAAGCCCAGGCCCAGCAGGCCCGGCAGTACCTGGACCTGCGGGAAGCGCTGCGGGGGCTGGAAGTCTCCCTCTGGATGGCCCAGCTGGACCGCCAGCGGGAGGCCGGCCAGGCCCTGGCCGCCGACTGCGCCACGGCCCAAGCCCAGCTGGCAGAGTGGACGGCCAAGGCCGACGCCCTCTATACCCAGGGGGAGACCCTCCTGGCCCAGCTCCAAGAACAAGAGGCCCGGGGGGAGGCCCTCCGTGCCCAGATCCAACAGAATGAGACCCACCGGCGGGACCGCCGCCAGCGCATCGACCTGCTCCGGGACCGGATCCGGTCCAACCAGGCCGCGGCCCAGCAGGCCCAGGCCGACCTGGACCAGCACCAGCACCGGGGGGAGGAGCTGGAGGGGGACATCGCCCGCCAGCAAACCCGCCTGGCCCAGCTGAAGCAGCGGGAGGCCGCCCTCCAAGAGGCGGTCCGCCAGGCCCAGCAGGCCCTGGAGACCGCCCAGGCCCAGCGCCGGGACCAGACCCTGACCTGGCAGCGGACGTTGGCGGCCGACCGGCAGACTCTGGCCGCCCTCCGCCGGCAGGCCGCCCAGGCGGAGGAGGCCTGGATGGCCCTCCAGACCCAGGAGCGCACCCTGGCCGCCCGGTCCCGGGCCCTGGGGGAGATGGCCCGCCACTACGAGGGCTATGCCAAAGGGGTGAAAACCGCTATGGCGGCCGCCCGGCAGGGGACCCTGCGGGGGGTCATCGGCCCGGTGGGGGAGCAGTTCCACGTGGCCGCCCCTCACACCGTGGCCCTGGAGACCGCCCTGGGGGGCGCCATGCAGAACCTCCTGGTGGAGGATGAGGCGGCCGGCAAGGCCGTCCTCCGCCTGGTCAAGCAGAGAGACGGCGGCCGCGTCACCTGCCTGCCCCTCACCGCCCTCCGCCCCGCCCAGCTGCGGGAGGAGGGGCTGGAACAGGAGCCCGGCTACCTGGCGGTGGCTGCCGACCTGGTGGACTGCGATCCCCGCCTCCGCCCCGCGGCCCAGGCCCTGTTGGGCCGGACGGTGGTGGTGGACCACCTGGACCACGGCGTGGCCCTGGCCCGGGCCCGGCGGTACCGCTTCCCCGTGGTCACCCTGGAGGGGGAGATCCTCCGCCCCGGGGGCTCCATGACCGGCGGCTCCGTCCAGCGGACGGGAGGCCTGCTCACCCGCGGGGCGGAGGAGGCCGACCTGGCCGGCCGTCTGGCCAAGGCCCAGCAGGCTCTGGCCCAGGGGGAGGGGCAGCTCCGGGCCGCCCGCCAGCAGGTGCGCCAGGCCAGCGAGGCCCTGGAGGCCAAGCAGGCCGCCGGCCCACCCCAGGACACCACTTTAATCCAACAGGCCCAGGCCCAGGAGGAGACCCTCCGGGCCCGCCGGGAGGAGCTGGCCGCCCTCCAAGGCACCTTAGGGGCCTTCGCCCCCCTGCTGGATCAGCTCCAGCGTCAGCGGGACAACGCCCAGGCCGACCGGGCCCGCCAAGCCGCCCAGCTCCAGCGCTGGACGGCAGAGAACCAGAGCCTCACCGAGGAGATCGCTACCCTGGAGCGGGAGATTGCCGCCCTGGAACAGACCGGCCAGACTCTGGCTGCCCAGGGGGAGGCCAGCCTCCAGGCCAAGCGGGCCCTGGACCAGGCCCGGGCGGAGAATGACCGGGCCGCCCGCCAGGCCAACGACACCCAGCTGCGCCTGCAGCGGGAGTGCGGGGTCCTGGAGCAGAAAAAGCTCCAGGCCAACCTGGAGGAAAAGCGCCTGCTGGACCGGCTGTGGGACACCTACGGCCTCACCCACCAGGCTGCCCTGGCCCTCCGCCAGCCGGTGGAGGACCCCGCCCAGGCCCAGCGCAAGACCGCCCAGCTCAACCGGGCCATCCAGGCCCTGGGCACCGTGAACTTGGGGGCCCTGGAGGAGTACCAGCGGGTGGAGGAGCGCTACCGCTACCTCACCGACCAAAAGACCGACGTGGAGACCGCCCGCCAGGAGCTGGAGGGGGTCATCGACGGCATCACCCGGGAGATGGAGACCATCTTCCGCCGGGAGTTTGCCAAGGTTCAGGCCGCCTTTGCCCAGACCTTCGCCGACCTCTTCGGCGGCGGCCGGGGCACCCTGGCCCTGGAGGATGAGAACGACGTCCTCCGCTGCGGCATTGACATTCAGGTCCAGCCCCCGGGCAAGACCCTGCGGTCCATCAGCCTCCTCTCCGGCGGGGAGCGGTCCCTGGTGGCCATCGCCCTGTACTTTGCCATTCTCAAGGTCCACCCCACCCCCTTCTGTGTCATGGACGAGATCGAGGCCGCCCTGGACGAGGCCAACGGCGCCCGGTTCATCCGGTACCTGGGAAAGGTGGCGGGGCAGACCCAATTCCTGCTCATCACCCACCGGCGGGAGACCATGGAGGCCGCAGACGTGCTCTACGGTGTCACCATGGAGCGCCAGGGGGTCAGCCGGGTGCTGAAGCTGGACCTCCGCCAGGCGGAGGAACTGCTGGGCAGCCGCCCGGCCTAAGCACGACAGAAGACTGTGGAGGTTTCCCATGGGATTGTTTGATAAAATCAAGAAGCTGAATATTTTCTCCGGCCTGTTCTCCATCGACGAGGACTTCTTCGAGGAGCTGGAGGAGGCCCTCATCCTCTCCGACATGGGGGTGGACACCTCCACCGAGGCGGTGGACACCCTCCGGGAGCGGGTGAAGGCCAATAAGATCAAGGACCCCGAGGAGGTGAAGGCCTGTCTGCGGGAGATCCTGGTGGAGACCCTGGACGTGGGGGATCCCGCCCTGGACCTCACCGAGAAGCCCGCCGTCCTCCTGATGATCGGGGTCAACGGGGTGGGCAAGACCACCACCATCGGCAAGCTGGCCCACCAGTTGAAGCAGGCGGGCAACCGGGTCCTCCTGGCCGCCGGGGACACCTTCCGGGCCGCCGCGGCCGACCAGCTGGCCATCTGGGCCGACCGGGCCCAGGTGGAGATCGTCCGCCACGAGGAGGGGTCTGACCCCGCCGCCGTGGTCTTTGACGCCATGAACGCCGCCCGGGCCCGCCGGGTGGACGTGGTGCTGGTGGACACCGCCGGCCGGCTGCACAACAAGCAGAACCTGATGAACGAGCTGAACAAGATCCGCCGGGTCATCGACCGGGAGGGGGAGAAGAGCTCCAAGGAGGTCCTGCTGGTGCTGGACGCCACCACCGGGCAGAACGGCCTGATCCAGGCCAAGCAGTTTGGGGAGAGTGCCGGCATCACCGGCATCGTCCTGACCAAGCTGGACGGCACCGCCAAGGGCGGCGTGGTGGTGGCCATCGCCAAGGAGATGGGGGTTCCCGTGAAGTTCGTGGGCCTGGGCGAGGGGATCGACGATCTCCAACCCTTCGACCCGGTGGCCTTCGTCAACGCCCTGATTTGAGACAAGCGAGAATCGTGCCTGTATAGAACGTGACCATAGACCCAAAGAGAAACCAAAGCTCCCCCGGCAAGCCGGGGGCGAACGGAAAGGAGCAAACGATGGCTCGGATAGACGGAAGAGCAAACGACCAGCTGCGGCCGGTGGAGATCCTCCCTGGCATCAACCGGTTTGCGGAGGGCAGCTGCCTCATCCGCTGCGGCAACACCCACGTGCTGTGTACCGCCAGCGTGGAGGAGCGCACGCCCCCCCATGTTCCCGAAGGGGAGGGATGGGTGACGGCGGAGTACTCTATGCTCCCCCGGGCCAACCGGGAGCGCAGCCGCCGGGACATCTCGAAGGGGAAACTCTCCCCCCGGTCGGCGGAGATCCAGCGCCTGGTGGGCCGGGCCCTCCGGGCGGCAGTGGACCTGAAAAAGCTGGGGGAGCGCACCATCACCATCGACTGTGACGTCCTCCAGGGGGACGGGGGCACCCGCACCGCCTCGGTGACCGGGGGCTTTGTGGCCCTGTCCTACGCCTGCTGGAAGCTGGTGGAGGAGGGGGTGATCCCCGAAATGCCCATCACCACCTGCGTGGCCGCCGTGTCCGCGGGGATTGTGGACGACGTGCCCATGCTGGACCTGTGCTATGAGGAGGATTCCTCCGCCATGGTGGACCTCAACTGCGTGATGAACCACGAGGGGGAGATCATCGAGCTCCAAGGCACCGGCGAGGGCCGGGCCTTCACCATTGCCGAGCAGCGGCAGCTAGTAGACCTGTGCGCCAAGGGCATCCGGGAGATCCAGGCCATCCAGAAAGCCGTGTTGGAAGGAGGGGACGCATGAAAGTCGTTTTAGCCAGCCATAACCAGAAGAAGATGGTGGAGATGAAGGCCATCCTCTCCCAGATGGGGGTGGAGGTCCTCTCCCAGGCCGAGGTGGGGGTGGACTTGGAGCCCGAAGAGACGGGCACCACCTTTGAGGAGAACGCCCGCATCAAGGCCCAGGCGGTGATGCAGGCCACCGGCCTGCCCGCCATCGCCGACGACTCCGGCCTCATGGTGGACGCCCTGGGGGGCGACCCTGGGGTCTATTCCGCCCGGTACGGCGGCCCGGGGCTGGACGACGCGGGCCGGTGGCAGCTCCTGCTGAAAAACATGGCAGGGGAGAGCAACCGGGCCTGCAAGTTCGTCAGCGTCATCTGCTGCGCCTTCCCCGACGGGGGCGAGGTGATGGCCCGGGGGGAGTGCCCCGGCATCCTGGCCCAGGGGCCCAGCGGGGACGGGGGCTTTGGCTATGACCCCATCTTCTACCTGCCCCAGCTGGGCAAGACCATGGCCCAGCTGACCCCTGCGGAGAAAAATCAGATCTCCCACCGGGCCCGTGCCCTGGCGGGATTTCAAAAGGAATGGGAGAGACAACGCCATGGAACTGACCAGTAAGCAGAGAGCCCAGCTCCGGGGCCTGGCCAACGGGCTGGACACCATCCTCCAAATCGGCAAGGAGGGCATCGGAGATAACCTGGTCCAGCAGGCCAACGAGGCCCTGGAGGCCCGGGAACTCATCAAAGGCCGGGTGCTGGAGAGCGCCATGCTCACCCCCCGGGAGGCCTGCCAGACCCTGGCCCGGCTGACCCGCAGTGAGCCGGTCCAGGTGATCGGCACCAAATTCGTGCTCTATCGCGAAAGCCACAGCAAAGAGAAGAAAGACAAGATTGTACTGGTAAAAGACCGGAAGAAACCCAACCCAAACTAACGGGGAAAGCAGGTGGAATCACGTCATGAAAATCGGAATCTATGGCGGAACCTTTGACCCGCCCCACTTGGGGCACATGGAGGCTGCCCGGGCCGCCCTGGCGCAGATGAACCTGGACCGCCTTCTCATCATTCCCGACCGGGAGCCCCCTCACAAGGACCTGGCGGAGGAGGCTGCCTCCCCCCAGCAGCGGCTGGCCATGGCCGCCCTGATGGCCGACGGCTTGGGCCCCCGGGCAGAGGCCTCTGACCTGGAACTGCGCCGGGAGGGGAAGAGTTACACCGCCGACACGGTGGAGGCCATCCACGAGGCCTTTCCAGAGGATGAACTCTGGCTGCTTATGGGAACCGACATGTTCCTCACCATCCAGAACTGGTACCAGCCGGAGCGGATCTTCCAGTACGCCGGGGTGGCGGCCTTCTCCCGCAGCCAGGAGGATACCCAAGAGATCTTCGCCCAGCAGAGCCAGTACTTGGAGGAGACCTACCACGCCCGCACCACGGTGGTCCCCCTGCCAGAGGTGCGGGAGATCGCCTCCCGGGACCTGCGGCGGATGCTGGCCTCAGAGTGGACAGGGGGCAACGTGGACCCGGCCCAATATCTGTGGGAGCCGGTGTACGGATACATCCTGAAAGAGGGACTTTTCGGCACCCAGGCCGACTTGAAGCACTTGAGCGACAAGCACCTCCGAGCCATCTCCTTCTCCATGGTGCAGGCCAAGCGCTTGCCCCATATCAAAGGGACGGAGGAGACGGCCGCCGCCCTGGCCGCCTTCTGGGGCCTGTCCCCGGAGAAAGCCCGCCGGGCAGCCATCCTCCACGACTGCACCAAGTACTGGACCTTGGAGCAGCACCTGGAGACCTGCACGAAATACGGGGTGGCCCTGGATGAGCTGGAGTGCGTTTCGGTCAAACTCCTCCACGCCAAGTCTGCCGCTGCCCTGGCCCGCCATGTATTTGGGGAGCCGGAGGAGGAGTGCCAGGCCATCTTCTCCCACACCACCGGCCGCCCAGGGATGACGGCCTTTGACAAGATCCTTTACCTAGCCGACTACATGGAGCCCACCCGGGACTTTGACGGGGTGGAAGAGCTCCGCCGCCTGGTCTGGGAGGACCTGGACCGGGCCATGATCCTAGGGCTGGAGATGAGCATCGAGGACCTGGAAGAGAGAGGGGTCCCCGTCCATCCCGATACCCTGGGCATTCTGGAAGAACTAAGGAGGAAAACGCGGTGAGAGATCGATCCTTTTCCCAGGAAGAGAGAATGCAGAGAGAAAAGGAAGCCCGCTCCCGCCAGCGCAAACAGGAACAAGCCTACCGGGAGGCCCAGAGAGGGGTCTATTCCCGGATCTATGAAGAGCAAAACGCCATGCCAGAGGATTACCGCCAGGCCTTTTGGGAGGACCCCCGAGACCGGCTGTACGACCGGGACCACCCCGGCCGGCCGGAACCCGACCAGGAAGAGGACTGGGAGGAGGAAACCCGCCAGCAGGTCCAGGAGGACCTGTGGGACGATCCCTGGCCCAAGCCTCCCTCCACCCGGCGGCGGGCAGCGCCCCCGCCGGAGGCCTACCCCGAAGAGACCGACTGGACAGAGGAACCCCTCCAGAACCACCGGTACCGGGAGGAGGAAGAGGATGCCTGGCAGCCCATTGTCTCCCGCCAGAGTGCAGGCGAAGAGGGCGTCCCCCGGAAGCGGGGCGCCCAGCCCCCCCGCAGAGGACGAAAGGGGGACAGCCTGGACCCAGGGGGCGGCCAGCCCCCCCGAAAGCGCCGGCGGAGGAAGGTTCTCCTCATTGTACTCATCGTTCTGCTGGCCCTGGTGGCCGCAGGGGTGATCATCCACCAGATCTATGTGCGCCCCCCGGAGATCCCTTCCCAGGAGACCTCTCAGGGTACCGACCCCGGCGTCCTAGGCGCCGGCCGGAGAGATGGGGTGTACACCTTCCTCCTGGTGGGCCGGGACGATGGCGGCGGCGGCAACACCGACACCATCATGGTGGGCTGCTACGACGTGAAGAATGCCACCCTAGACGTGCTGAGCATCTACCGGGACACCCTGGTGGACGTGCCCTGGGAGATCAAGAAAATCAATTCCGTCTACAACAACCAAGGGATGGAAGGGGTCCAGCAGCAGGTGAAGAACCTCATCGGATACGTCCCGGACTACTACTTTGTCGTGGAATTGGATGCTGTGGCGGAACTGGTGGACGCCATCGGCGGCGTGGACTATAATGTCCCCTACAACATGGATTACGATGACCCCTCCCAGGACCTGTCCATCCACTTCCAGGCGGGGATGCAGCACCTGAGCGGGGAGGACGCAGTGAAGGTGCTCCGCTGGCGGAAGAACAACAGCGGGGAAAACCTCTCTGTGGGCGATGTGGGCCGGGTTTCGGTCCAGCATTCCTTCCTCCAGGCTTTGGCCCAGGAGATGCTCAGCCTGGGCACCATCACCAAGATCGGGGACATTGTGGACATCATGAACCGCAACTTGGAGAGCAACCTGAACTACGGCGAGATGATCTGGTTTGGGGAGCAGTTCCTGCTGGCAGGGGACACGGAGATCCGTTTCCACAACCTGCCTGGGGACTATACCGGCACCTTGTGGAGCCAGACCTACCAGAACTACCAGTCCTATGTCTTCGTCAACTCCAGTGCCCTGCTGGAACTGGTGAACACCTATCTAAACCCGTATCAGGCGGAGATCACTTCGGATATGCAGCATGTGATCTATGACACCACCGTCAACAACCTCCCCGTAGAGGGAACGACGGAGGAGAGCTCTGCCGAAACGCAGAGCGGGGGCACAACAGAATAACCTGCCCGGGCCAAGGGCCCGGCGGCAAGAAAGGAAACAGCTATGACACCGAGAGAGATGGCCCTGACGCTGGCCCGCGCCCTGGACAGCAAGAAGGGGAAAAACATTCGGGTACTGGAAATCAACAACGTCACCACCCTAGCAGACTACTTCGTTCTGTGCACCGGGACCTCCGCGCCCCAGCTCAAGGCCCTGGCCGACGCAGGGGAGAAGGCCATGAAGGAGGCGGGGATCCTCCCCCACCACATCGAAGGCCACCGGGGCGGCACCTGGATCCTGCAGGACTACGGTGACGTGGTGGTCCACCTGTTTGACACCGAGGCCCGGGCCTTTTACGACCTGGACCGGCTGTGGCAGGACGCTGTGGAGGTGGACCTGGCTGCCATTCTCCAGCCGGAAGGCTGAACTGGGAGGGCCTCCGGCCTTCCCTCACCCCTTTTGCAATCCTTTTGATTTCGAGAAACAGGAAGTGTGATCAGATTGAAATACGAGTTTAACCGCATTGAACGCAAATGGCAGGACCGCTGGGCTAAGGAAAACTGCTACCACGCCGTCACCGGGGACAGCAAGCCCAAGTTCTATGCCCTGGTGGAGTTCCCCTATCCCTCCGGCCAGGGCCTCCACGTGGGCCACGCCCGGCCCTACACCGCCATGGACGTGGTGGCCCGGAAGCGCCGGATGGACGGGTACAACGTTCTCTTCCCCATGGGGTACGACGCCTTCGGCCTGCCCACGGAGAACTACGCCATTAAGAACCACATTCACCCCGCCAAGGTGACCCACGACAACATCCAGAACTTCACCAACCAGCTGAAGATGCTGGGCTACTCCTTTGACTGGGACCGGGTGGTGGACACCACGGACCCCAACTACTACAAGTGGACCCAGTGGATCTTCCTCCAGCTGTTTAAGGAGGGTCTGGCCTACAAGACCTCCATGCCCGTCAACTGGTGCACCTCCTGTAAGTGCGTGCTGGCCAACGAGGAAGTGGTCAACGGCGTCTGCGAGCGCTGTGGCTCCGAGGTGGTCCGCAAGGAGAAGAGCCAGTGGATGCTGAAGATCACCCAGTATGCCCAGCGCCTCATCGACGACCTGGACGACCTGGACTTCATCGAGCGGGTCAAGATCCAGCAGAAGAACTGGATCGGCCGCTCCACCGGCGCCGAGGTCACCTTCCCCACCACCCAGGGGGATAATCTGGTGGTCTACACCACCCGGCCGGATACCCTCTTCGGCGCCACCTACATGGTCCTGGCCCCGGAGCACCCCTACATCGAGAAGTGGAAGGACGCTATCTCCAACTGGGATGCAGTCACCGCCTATGTAGAGGCCGCTGCCCATAAGTCGGACTTTGAGCGCACCGAACTGGTGAAGGAGAAGACCGGCGTGAAGCTGGAAGGGGTCCGAGGGGTCAACCCCGTCAACGGCAAGGAGATCCCCATCTTCATCTCCGACTACGTCCTGGTGTCCTACGGCACCGGGGCCATCATGGCCGTGCCCGCCCACGACGACCGGGACTGGGCGTTTGCCAAGAAGTTCGGCTGCGAGATCATCGAGGTAGTCCAGGGGGGCGACATTGAGAAGGAAGCCTTCACCCTGAAGGACGACACCGGCATCATGGTCAACTCCGACTTCCTCAACGGCATGACCGTGAAGGATGCCATCCCCGCCATGAAGAAGTGGCTGGAGGAAAAGGGCATCGGCCACGAGAAGGTCAACTATAAGCTGCGGGACTGGGTCTTCTCCCGCCAACGGTATTGGGGGGAGCCCATTCCCCTGGTCCACTGCGACAAGTGCGGCTGGGTCCCCCTGCCGGAGGACCAGCTCCCCCTCCTCCTGCCGGAGGTGGAGAGCTATGAGCCCACCGACAACGGCGAGTCCCCCCTGGCAGCCATGACCGACTGGGTGAACACCACCTGCCCCTGCTGCGGCGGCCCCGCCCAGCGGGAGACCGACACTATGCCCCAGTGGGCTGGGTCCTCCTGGTACTTCCTGCGGTACATGGACCCCCACAACGACAAGGCACTGGCCTCCCCTGAGGCGTTAAAATACTGGGGCCAAGTGGACTGGTACAACGGCGGCATGGAGCACACCACCCTCCACCTGCTCTATTCCCGGTTCTGGCACAAGTTCCTCTATGACCTGGGGGTGGTCCCCTTCCCGGAGCCCTACCACAAGCGCACCAGCCATGGCATGATCCTGGGCGAGGGCGGGGAAAAGATGTCCAAGTCCCGGGGGAACGTGGTCAACCCCAATGACGTGGTGGCCCAGTACGGGGCGGACACCATGCGCATGTACATCATGTTCATCGGCGACTTCGAAAAGGCCGCCGCTTGGTCGGACAACGCCGTGAAGGGCTGCAAGCGCTTCCTGGACCGGATCTGGAACCTGGCCGACCAGGTGAAGGAGGGGGGCACCTACTCCAAAGACAACGAGGCCCTGGTCCACAAGACCATCAAGAAGGTCTCCGATGACATTGAGAACATGAAGTTTAACACCGCCATCGCGGCCCTCATGACCCTCACCAACCAGTTCTACGACAAGGGCGTGAACCGGGCGGAGTTCCAGACCCTGCTGCTCCTCCTGTCTCCCTTCGCCCCCCACATTGTGGAGGAACTGTGGGAGCGGTTCGGGCTGGAGGGGATGGCCTGCACCTCCTCCTGGCCCGCCTATGACGAGAGCAAGACCATCGCCTCGGAGGTTACCATCGCCGTCCAGGTGGGCGGCAAGCTGAAGGCCACCGTCACCGTCCCCATGAACAGCGACCAGGAGGCCGTGCTGGAAGTGGTGAAGGCCGAGCCCAAGATTGCCAAGCTCATGGAGGGCAAGAACCTGGTGAAGGTGATCCATGTGCCCAACAAGCTGATGAATTTGATTCTGAAATAAGGCTTCCCGGCAAGGGAAGAGGTCCCCGCTCTGCCTGGTACGGTCCAGGCAGAGCGGGGGTCGTTCCGTTTTGGGAGGACGGGCCGGCGGAGGATTCGCCGGGACCGGCCCGCTGCCTTTGAAATGTTCCGGGGTGCCCCTCTCCCTGGAGAGGGGAGAAAAGACCGGACTTTTTTAGGGATATCCCTTGACAAGCCTTGGGAAATTGCATATAATACCACTGTTAAAGCCATATTTTACGATGGCCCTTTGGTGCGTGGAGTTCCAGTCCACCACTTCGGAGGGAGGGAAAACGAATGTCTGAAATCCATGTGCGGGAGAATGAGTCTCTGGAAAGCGCTCTGAAACGGTTCAAGCGCAGCTGCGCCAAGTCTGGCGTCCTGGCGGAAGTGCGGAGAAGAGAGCACTATGAGAGCCCCAGCGTGAAGCGCCGCAAGAAGTCTGAGGCGGCCCGGAAGAACCGTAAAAAGTATTATTGATTGTTCAAAAACCCTGTCCGACCCAAGTCGGACAGGGTTTTTCCGTGGAAAGTAGCCTATGCCAGGGGCCCGTTCTGTCAGCCCTCCTGGGGCGGGACGGCCCAGAGGTCGGCGATCTCCGGGTAGAGGAGGAAGAACCGCCGGATCCCCAGCTCCAGGGCCAGGGTCCGCTTCTTTTCCAGGGTCTCTCGGTCGTCGAAGAGGACGAAGTGGGCGCCGGTCTCCCGGCTCATGTAGGTGAAGTACCGGGCGCAGAGGTGGGGGGAGAAAAAGACCGACGGCTCCAACCGCCGCCGCAGCCGATTGAGTTCCTCCTGGGAGATGGGGTGCCCCACCCCCTTGGTGGCGGGGAGGAAGAAGTCCTCCCGGGCCCGGCGCAGGCAGAGCACCAGCCGGCGGGCGCCGTATTGGGCGATGACCTCCTCCAGCCGCCGGCGAAGGGAGCCGCCGGAGATGGCAGAGGTGAGGTAGAGGCTGGCCCGGCGGGAGAAGTTGGCATAGCGCTCCGGCAGGAACAAGGTGCCCTGGCGCTGGGCCAGCCCCTCCTCCACCAGGCGGATCAGCTGCGCCAGGAAGGGGGAGGGGGGCAGCTCCAAGTCCAGGATGACCCCGGCGCAGGCCCGGCTGCGGCACTGGGCCAGGATCTCCTGGGCAGCCCGGCGGGGGTCGGCGCCCTCCTGGATGGGTTGGTTGGCCCCCACTAGCATCAGCCCGCCCTGGGCCTGGGGCGGGAGCGGAGCCTGGGTCAGCCGGCCCTGGCCGTCCAATTGCCAGGCCATAAGGGCCAGGGGCAGGCCAAAGGCCCGGGCCGCCTCCAGGTCTTGGGGCGGGGTGAGCAGGAACTGCCGCGGGGAAGGATGTGTCATAGAAAGGAACCCCCTTGTCCATTGGTTTCGGTTCGTGTATAATCAGGGAACAGAGCGTTCCCCCACGGGAAGTCTGCTCCCAACCTATGCCCGCAAGGGAACGTTTAGAAGGTGACACTGTGAAATTTCCCCTGGTTCCTGCCTACTATTTCTCCGATATCTATGCCATCGACCTGGCCCGCCTCCGGGCCCGGGGGGTGAAGCTCCTGCTGGCCGACCTGGACAACACCCTGGTCCCCTACGGGGTGGCCGAACCCAATCACCAGGTCCGGGCCTGGAAGGCCGCCCTGGAAGCGGCGGGGATCACCCTGTTCATCCTCTCCAACAGCCGCCGGCCCGGCCGGGCCCAGCGGTTCGCCCAGGCCCTGGGGGTGCCCTATGAGGGCCACGCCGGCAAACCCAAGCGGGGGGGCTTCCAGCGGGCCATGGCCCGGATGGGGGTGACCCCGGAGGAGACTGCCATCGTGGGGGACCAGATCTTTACCGACACCTGGGGGGGGAACAACGCCGGGGTCCTCACCCTGCTGGTCCACCCCATCCGGTTCGGGACCATCTTTCGCTTCCTGCGCTTCGTCCTGGAGACCCCCTTCCGGGCGGGGGCCCGGCGGGGGGAGACCCTGTGAGGGCCCGTTTTGGCACCGCCGGCAACCCGGACGGGTTCTACCAGGCGGGGGGAAAGCAGTCCAAGGACATGCCCCCCTGGCTGCGGGAGCAGGGGCTGGAGGCCTACGAGTACCAGTGCGGCAAAGGGGTCACCGTGGGGGAGGCCACGGCCCGGGCCATCGGCCGGGCGGCGGCGGGGGCTGGGATCGCCCTGTCCCTCCACGCCCCCTACTTTGTCAACCCCGCCAACCCCGACCCGGACAGCCAGGAAAAGACCCTGGGACACGTGCTCAAAGCCTGTCAGGTGGCCCAGTGGATGGGGGCGGACCGGGTGGTGGTCCACACCGGCGCCCTGCAAAAGCGCACCCGGGAGGAGGCCCTGGCCACCGCCAAGGCCTTTTTCCAAACCCTTCGCCGCCGGTGTGACGAGGGGGGGTATGGGGACATCCTCCTGTGCCCGGAGACCATGGGAAAGATCAACCAGCTGGGGGATCTGGAGGAGGTCCTGGCCATCTGTGCCCCCTCGGAAGGCCTGCTGCCCTGCGTGGATTTCGGCCACCTCTACGCCCGCTCCCTGGGCGCCCTGGACGGGGCGACGGCGGTGGAGAGGATGCTGGACCGGATGGTCCAGGTCCTGGGGGAGGCCCGGGCCCGGGTCTTTCACAGCCACTTCTCCAAGATTGAGTACACCCCCCGAGGAGGGGAGGCCCGGCACCTGACCTTTGACCAACCCTACTTCGGGCCGGATTACCACCCCCTCTGCCAGGCCCTGGCCCGCCGGGGCTGGGCCCCCCGGGTGATCTGCGAGAGCGCCGGTACCCAGGATGTGGATGCCCTGGCCATGCAGCGGGCCTACCGCCAAGCCCTGGGGGAGGGGCCCTGAAGAGGAAAGAAATTCCCGGGAAAGGCAGGCCAGAGGGACAAAGCCTCTTGCAAAACCGGACAAGGTATTGTAAAATAGAAAACGACTATGGGATAAAAATAGAGAGCATCTATTTTTGCAGGGCGGGGGCCCAGGCCGGACGCCCGCCTGAAATGTAAGCCGCCGGCAGAAGCGCCGGCAGGGCAATTTTGTTTGGAGGATGAATACTATGATTTCTGCCGGCGATTTTCGGAATGGCGTCACCTTTGAGCTGGATGGCCAGGTCATGCAGGTGGTGGAGTTCCAGCACGTGAAGCCCGGAAAGGGCGCCGCCTTTGTGCGGACCAAGATGAAGAACGTCATCACCGGTGCCGTCACCGAGACCTCCTTCAACCCCACGGCAAAGTTTGAAAATGCCTATGTGGAGAAGAAGGACATGGAGTACAGCTACAACGACGGCGACCTGTACTACTTCATGGACCAGGAGACCTACGACATGATCCCCATCGCCAAGGAGCTTCTGGGGGACAGCTTCCGCTTCGTGAAGGAAAACATGGTCTGCAAAGTCAACAGCTATAAGGGCAAGGTCTTTGCCGTGGATCCCCCCACCTTCGTGGAGCTGGAAGTCACCGAGACCGACCCCGGCTTTAAGGGCGACACCGCCACCAACGTCACCAAGCCCGCCACCGTGGAGACCGGGGCAGAGATCAAGGTCCCCCTCTTCATCAACACCGGCGACAAGGTGAAGATCGACACCCGTACCGGGGAGTATCTGGAGCGTGCCAAGGGCTAAGGTCCCAGCACGGGAAAGGATGGAACGCGCTATGACGATTTCGGAAAAAGTGGCCTACCTGAAAGGGCTGGCCGACGGACTGGACCTGGACCAGGAGACCTCCAAGGAGGGGAAGCTCATCGCCAAGATCATCGACGTCTTGGAGGATGTGGGCTTTGCCGTGGAGGACCTGGAAGTAGAAGTGGAAGCCCTGGCCGACGGGATGGAATCCATGGCGGAGGACCTGTCCGACGTGGAGACGGTGATCTTTGACGAAGAGGATGAGGACGAGAATGGCTGCTGCGGCAGCTGCTCCGCCCTGGATGACGACGATTTCTTCCAGATCGCCTGCCCCAGCTGCGGCGCGGATATCGTCATCGACGAGAGCGTCCTGGACATCGGGGAAGTCACCTGCCCCAACTGCGGGGACAAGTTCTCCCTGGACCTCACCGACGAACCTGTGGACGAGGACGAGCCCGAGGCGTAACACATCACCACCCATCGAAGAAAAAAAGGACGGCATCTGCCGTCCTTTTTTTGTTGCCTAATACGCGACAACCCCTTGACTAGGGCTGATGATGGTGAAATGTTCAGGGTTTGTGATGGGGGCGGTGGTCAGCGCGTGGCCTGCCTCGTCGAGAAGGGTGATTTGGGTGTAGGAGGGGCAGAGCGCCTCCCCTGTGTAAGGATGGTGGACCCAGAAGTACTGGCCCCCCTCCCCAGTGGGCTGGAGGGCTGCCTCCATGGGTTCCGGCGCTTCCGGCCCGGTGAGGCGGACAGAGACCGCCTCCGGCCAGCCGCTGACCAGGCCGGCCCATTGGCCCCAACCCTGACGGGTGTCCTGGTTGTAAAACCGGAAGCCCGCAGCTGCGATCCCTTGCTGGGCATCCCGGGTCCGGTCGGCGCAGTACAGGGGTTGGCCAGGCAGTAGGTGGCCCCGCCAGAAGGCAGGAGAGACCATATTTGCCAAGAGGACCTGGTCATTCCAAGACAGGAGGAAGGTGGCCTCCCCTTCCTGCCGCTGGGCCAGGACCTCCGTGGGGCCACAGGCCAGGTCCTGCTCTGCTGCGGCGATGGCGCTGGAGGGGGAGAGATAGGGGAGCTTTCTCAGGACGGAGAGCCCCACCAGTACCAGCAGGCACAGCATGACCGCCAGGATCCGTCGGAGGGCAATCTGCCGGCGGGTGCGCAATTTTTTCATGGACACACCTCCTCCCAGGGGATGGAAATGGGAAAGGTCGTGCCGAAGTGGTTGTACTCCAGGATGAGGGTGTCCCCCTGGGGTGGGGGAACAAAATAGACACCGTAAACCCCGTAAGAGGCGGAGTCGGAGGGGCTCCAGGGCAGGTCCCCCTCCCCCGGCACGGTGAGGGTGGGCAGGGCCAAGGAATTTTGGGTCCAGAGGGAAGCGGGGTACCGCACTGCCAATAGGCAGATTGTCCCCTGTACCCAGGGGAAGGCGCCGTAGAAGACCAGGGTAGAGCCATCGGGCAGGGGATAGCTCTGCCCTTCCAGGGGGGTGACGTTCTCCAAGGTGTTGCCCTCCCCCAGCAGGAAGGTGGTGTGGTAGTTGTGGAGGGGGTCCTGGCGGATGGCCCAGGCCTCTTGGAGGTGATCTCCCAGGGGTAGGACATAGCTTAGGACCATGGTAAGGAGAAGCCCCAGGGCGGCCAAGGCCAGCCGGGAGAGGACCAGCCACCGCCGGGGGAAGGCCTGGTTCAGGGCCTGGCCCACCTCCTGGGCCTCCCCCATGGCGGCCAGGGCCCGGGTTTCCGCCGCTTCCGGGGGACAGCCGGCGTCCAAAAGGGCCTGAGTATGGTCGGTGAGGTGGTCCATGAGCTCCTGGCGGACAGCGGCCTTCTCCCGCCGGGTGGCGTGGGAGAGGAAGGCGCACACGGCCTCCCCGTAGGCCTGGAACTTCTCCGGAACCGGGCTCATCCCGGCTGGAAGGAGAGGACGGAGTTGACCCCGTGGGCGTAACTTTCCCACTGGGCTTTCTCCCGCACCAGCTCCTTCCGGCCCCGGTCGGTGAGGCGGTAGTATTTCCGGGTGCGGCCGTTGGCCTCGGCCTGGTAGGCGGTGACGTAACCCCCGTTCTCCAGCTTTTTCAGCACGGGGTAGAGGGTACCCTCCTTCATCTGGAAGGTGTGGTCGGAGCGGCGCTCCAACTCCGTGATCATCTGGTACCCGTACAGGTCCTGGCCCTGGAGCAGGGAGAGGACCAGCAGGGAGGTGTGTTCCATAGTTTGCTTGCGTTCCATGGGGAAGCCTCCTTTCAGGAAATCATGGGGTCGATGGAAGAAACGGGCGCAGTGTAGGACAGGGGGCCGGCGTAGAGTATGTGGCCGGCTTGGTCCAGAATCTCGTGCCAGGAGGGGTGGAAGGCGATCTCCTGGGCGGGGAGGGGGAGGGTGGTACAGACCATCTGCCGGCCGTCCGCTCCGGTGGAGAGGGGGGCCTCGAGAGAGAGGTCTGACAAGGCCTCTTCCCGTTTATCGTAGACGCGAACGGCGGCAGCCTCGGCCAGGTCGACCTGGCCGAAGAGGAGGAGGGAACCCTCCTTCCCCTCCTCCGGCTGAAAGGGGATGGCGGTGAGCGAGGAGGGATAGGCCTGAGAGGGGGTGTTGGAGGCACATAGGAGAGCCTCCCCCTGCCGGCCCAACAAAGGGGAGAGGGGCTGGAAGGGCCGAAAGACCGTTGTCATCAGCCCATCCCGGTTGGCAGAGAGGGTAACCCGGCGGGAGAGGACCTGGGTTTCTCCCAGCACCTGGGTTTTCTCCCACCCCAGCTCGGCCTCGGAGGCCCGGATGGCCTGGCCAGGGGTGAGGCAGGGCTGGTACAGGGCCAGGATCCCCACCAGGCACACCGCAAGAACGATGCCCCGGCGGAGGGTTTTGGCCTTGCGGGAAGGGAGCTTTTTGGTTCGCTTCATGGGTTAGTCACCTCCTCCCAAGGGAAGAGAACGGGGACGGAGATCTCCTGTTGGATCCAGGAGACATGGGCGGTGAGGGTATCCCCCGGATGGAGGGGGGCGATGCTGTCAGACCAGAATGTTACACCGGGGCGGACAGAGGAGGTGCGGCTGGCGAGGTTGATGGAGGTGTCGCTGTCCCCCAGGGTGTAGGTTACGTAGTTAGAGTTGTGCTTCCGAAAGGGATTCTGGTGGTATCCGAGTCCGTAGATCTGGGCTGTGTAGGTGCCGTTCCACGCCTCTGTCAAAGTCACGGCGTATAGGGCAATCTGGTCCCCGTTGGGCAGGGAGAAGTGGACGTCCAGGGGATACGCGGAGACGGAAGAATCTTGGGTTGGGGGATAGAGATGGGAGGGGTCGGCCCGGGCCGCTAGGCTGTTCCAGGCGCTGACCAGCCGGCCGGGGATGGGGAGCAGGAGGACGATGGCCGCCAGCACCGCCAGGACCAGCAGCACCCGGGAGAGAATCAGCCACCGAAGAGGGAAGGCCCGGTCCAAGGCCTGGCCCACCTCCTGGGCCTCCCCCATGGCGGCCAAGGCGTGGGCTTGGGCTTCCTCAGGGTCCCAGCCGGCCTCCGCCAGGGCATCGGCGTGGTCGGCCAGGTGGTCCTGGAGTTCTTGGGCCACGGCCTGCTTTTCCTTGGGCGTTGCATGGCGGAGGCAGGCACAGACGGCTCGGGTGTACTCGTTGGGGGTCATGGGGATCCCTCCTTTTTCGGGGGTGTTAGTCAAAGGAAGCGTGGGTCCAAGTTTCAGGCAGCGAGCCGGTGTACAAAACCCGATCCTCCCGGTCCAGCACCTGGTACCAGGCGGGGAGAAACACATCCTCGGTGGGGGAGGGCTGGTACAGGAAGAGGTACCCGTCTCCCGTGGCGGAGGAAAAGAGGGTCCCCTCCAGGAATACGTCGGGGCTGTAATTCCAAACGCCTGGGTGGTTGTAGATCCGCACCTTGCAGGCCCCCTCCAAGACGGTCTGGCCAAAGGCCAGGATAAGGGTTTCCTGGGCATCACTGTCCCAAAAGGGGAGCACGGAGAGGGTGACAGGAGCTGCTTCCGTGGGGGCGCTGAGCAACCCAAGGGGCTGGGCGTTGTCCCACCCCATGGAGTAAGGACAGGGGGTGGAGGGGCTGGTACACGGTGAGGAGCAGGGCGTCCTGGTTGGCGGAAAAGGTGACCCGGTGGGAGAGGACCTCCTCCTGGGCCAGGACCTCCGTCCGCTCCAGGCCCAGCAGATTTTCCGAGGCCCGGATGACTTGCCCTGGGGTGATACTGGGCCGGTGGATGGCCAGGAAGGCCAGCAGAAAGACCGCCAGCACCACCCCCCGGCGGAGGGCCCTCTGCCGCCGGGAGGGAAGGGATTTGGGTCGCTTCATGGGCCGGTCACCTCCTCCCATGGCAGGGGGATCTCCGTGGATCGGTGGATGCCGGGGACGTCGAGGGAGACGGTGAGGGTGTCCCCCGGCTGGAGAGAGGGGATTTCGGCAGACCAATAGGCTACCCCGGAGGTGAGAACGCCACCGGCGGGATAATGGACAGGCAGCGTGTGGTTGATGGTGTATTCCAATGCCCACTCGCCGTAATAGGGCTCTCGGAAGGGGTTTTGGTGATACTCCACTCCGTGGAGTTCTACCTGGTAGGTGCCATCGTTCTGTTCCGTCAGAGCGATGGCAAAATAGCGGATCACATCCCCATTGGGCAGGGAGAGGCGGAGATCCAAGGGGGAAAAGTCCTCCAGGGGAATGGACCCGCTGCGCATATGGTTGGGGCTGTCAAAGGGATCTGTCCGGGCAATCAGGTTGTTCACAGCGCCCTCCACCCGAGAAGTCAGGGGGAAGAAGAGCACCAGGGCCACCAGAATGGCCAGCACCAAGTTCACCCGGGAGAGAACCAGCCACCGCCGGGGAAAGGTCTGGTCCAGGGCCCGCCCCACCTCTTGGGCATCCCCCATGGCGGCCAAGGCGTGGGTTTGGGCTTCCTCAGGGTCCCAACCGGCCTCCACCAGGGCGTCGGCGTGGTCGGCCAGGTGGTCCTGGAGTTCTTGGGCCACGGCTTGCTTCTCTTCCGCAGTGGCGTGGCGGAGGCAGGAACAGACGGCTTGGGTGTAGTCACGGTAGGGGGTCATACCGGTCACCTCGTTTCAGAGAAGGGATAGGAGGCGTAGCCCCAATGGTTGGTCAGGTCATAGGTGCACAGGGGGTGGCCGGCCTGGTCCAGCACCGTCAGCTGATCTGGATGGAGATAGATGGTGCCCCCAGGGAGGGTGACGGTCTCCCAGAAGTAGCCGGCGGTCTCTCCGGCCTGGGGGATGGCGGCGGTGAGTTCCAGAGCGGTGTACTCGGAGGACGAGACCGTATGGGTGTAGCGGGCCACCACGGAGGCGGCACCGGGCAGGTCCACATAGCCGAGAAGGTGGAACTGGGACTGATCGCTGTTGCCGTCCCAGAAGTGGAGTCCTCCGGCGGTGACGCCTGCCGGGTCCCCCGTCCTGTCGATCACCATCAGGGGCTGGCCGTTGTTCCGCCAGTCGTAGAAGAGGCCTAGGCGGAAGGGGGTGACCATCCAGGCCCGGTGGTTTTGGGAGAGGTAGAGGGGGACGTTGCCCACAGCCCCCTCCATCACCACCTGGGTGGGCCCGGTGCCGGCGTGGGATTCCGCCGCTCGAATGGCCTGGCCCGGGGTGAAGCAGAGGAAGTGCCCCGCCATCAGCACCACCACCAGGAGGGCGGCCGTCAGGGACCAGACCAGGGTCTTTTTCCGGCGGGGCCAGGGGATGCGCTTGGGTTTCATGGCAATACCTCCTCCCAGGGCAGGGAAATGTCTAGGGCAAAGGACGTGTCCAGGTACTGGTAGTGGAGGGTGATGTTCTGGCCGGCGAAGTCGCCGCTGACTTCGATGACGGAATAGGTGGCGTTGAAGTTCTGATGGGTGGTGCCGGAGAGAGGAAAGCCGATGGGATAGGGGACGAAGAGCGCTTCCTCAGCGTCCTGGGCGGTCACCCACAGTTCGCCCAGCAGCAGGGGGGTGCTCCGGAAGGGATTCCTATGGTAGAGAACAGTGTAGAGATCGGCGGAATAATACCCTTCCTGGGGCAGCTCCCGCAGCCCCACTCCGTAGAGGGAGAGAATGGTCCCGTCATAGATCTCCCACTGGACATCCATGGGGACCAAGGGAGGGGGTTCCTCAAAGTGGGCAGCGGCGTAGGCGGCGGGATCCCACCGGGCCTGGAGGCTTCCTGCCGCCCCTGCCACGGCGGGGAAGAGGAAGGGCGAGGCTACGGCGATGGCCAGCACCAGCGCTGCCAAAGCCAGCCGGGAGAGGATGCGCCACCGGAGGGGAAATTCCCGGTCCAAAGCCCGCCCCACCTCTTTGGCCTCCCCCATGGCGTCCAGGGCGTGGGCCTGGGCTTCCTCAGGGTCCCAGCCGGCCTCCGCCAGGGCATCGGCGTGGTCGGCCAGGTGGTCCTGGAGCTCCTGGGCCACGGCGTCCTTCTCCTTGGGGGTGGCGTGGCGGAGGCAGGCGCAGACGGCTTGGACATAGGACACCTGCCAGGTGTAGACACGGAAGGGTGGGTCCATAGGGGTCACCTCCTGGAAAGGAATACCTCGAGGTTCTATGGATATTATACATAGAACCTCGAGGTATGTCAAGCAAAAAGCAGCCAGCCGGCCTTGGCAGGCTGGCTGCTATATTACCGGCTTTTCCGAAACAGGAGGGAGACGAAGAACCACACCGCCAGCAGCAGGGTGATGGAGGCGCCGGTGGAGGCGCCCAGGTAGTAGGACACCAGCAGCCCTCCGATGCCGCACACCAGTCCCCCCACCACGGAGACCAGGTGGTACTGGGGCAGGTTCCTGGCCACGTTCCGGGCCGCCGCCCCGGGGAGGACCAGCAGGGCGTTGATCACCAAAAGGCCCACCCAGGTCATGGTGATGGTCACCACCACGGCGATGGCGGCGGTGAAGAGGAAGTTCTTCCACACCACCCGGATGCCCCGGCTGTCCGCCAGGGCCTGGTGGACGGAGGAGAGCATCATGGGGTTGAAGGAGGTGACCCACAGGATCACCACCCCCAGGAGGATGAGAGCCAGCAGGCCGATCTCCCCCGGGGCCACGCTGAGGATGTCGCCGATGAGGAGGTTGTTGAACTTGGTGAAGCTCTGCCCCCCCAGGGTACTCAGGAAGATGCCCAGGGCCACCGCCGCGGAGGAGAAGACGCTGATGGCCGTGTCGCTGGCCATGTGGGTCTTCTGGCGGATGAGGGTGAAGAGCAGGGCGATGACCACCGCAAAGACCACCGCCGCCCCCACGGGCTCTGCCAGGCCGCACAGGGCCCCGATGGCCATGCCGGTAAAGGCGGAGTGGCCCAGGGCGTCGGAGAAGAAGGCCATGCGGCTCTCCACCACCATGGTGGACAGCAGGCCGAAGAGGGGGGTGACCACCAGCACCGCCAGCAGGGCGTTTTTCATGAAGAGCATGGTGTCCGGGGCGGCCCACTCGAAGGGCAGCCAGGAGACCAGCCAATACCAGAAACTCATTGCGCGCTGCCTCCTTTCTCTCCCAGGTCCAGGTGGAACACCGAGCGGAACTCCGGGGAGGAGAGGACCTCCCCCGGGGTGCCGGTTTTCAGGATGGTCTGCTGTAGGAGGATGACCTTGTCCGCGTAGTGGCGGAGGGTGGAGAAGTCGTGGGTGGAGAAGAGGATGGACAGGTCGTACTTCTGCCGGATCTCGTCCAGCATGTCCAGCACCAGGTGCTCCCCCCCCACATCCACCCCGGACAGGGGCTCGTCCAGGATGAGGATTTGGGGGATGGGCTCCAGGGCCATGGCCAGCAGTACCCGCTGGAGCTCCCCGCCGGAGAGGGTGCCGATGCGCTTGTGGAGCAAAGCCTCCCCATGGACCCGGGCCAGGCAGCCCTCCACCCGCTCCCGCAGGTGGGCGGGGACGGGGAGGAACACCGGCCAGCGGCTGATGGCGGCGGCGAAGAAGTCCAGGACGCTGATGGGGTACCCCCGGTCAAAGCTGGGGCTCTGGGGGACGTAACCGATCTTGGGGTGGGCGGGGTAGCCCCCCGCCAGGTGGAACTGGATGGTGCCGGCGTAGGGGACCTGGCCCAAAATGCTCCGGAAGAGGGAGGATTTCCCCGCCCCGTTGGGGCCGATGAGGGCAACGATCTCCCGGCAGTTGAGCTGGAAGGAGATGTCCTGGAGAATGCTCTCCCCCTCCAAGGTGATGGAGAGGTTCTGCACCTGGAGGCGGCAGGTCCCCGGCCTGGCAGGCATGGGGATGCGGTTGTAGACGTGCTTGGGGGTTCTCATAGGTAGGCCTCCCGGAGAGTGTCGAGGTTGGATTGGAGCAGGTTCAGGTAGGTGGCCACGCCGGGTTCCTCATGGGCAGTCCCGGCGCTCATCATCAGGGTGAGGGCGTAGACGGGCACCCCGCACTCCCGGTGGATGATTTGGGCGGTGGCGTCGGCCCCGTTGACCTCGGTGAAGATGGCGGGGAGTTGGTGGGTCTGGATCTCGGTTACGATGTCCGCCACTTCCCGGGCAGAGGCCTCGCTCCCCGCCTCCTCCTCGATGGCCCGGAGGATGGTGAGGTCAAAGGCGTCGGCGAAGTAGCTGAAGCCGTCGTGGAAGGTGATGAGCTCCCGGCAGGGCAGGTCCGCCAGGGCGGCCTGCATCACCGGGTAGGCCTGCTGGATCTGGTCCACCGCCAGCTGGGCGTTGCTGGCGTAGAGGGCGGCCTGGTCCGGGTCCAGCTGGGCCAGGCCATCGGCCAGGGTTTGGATCATCTGGCAGGCCCGGTTGGGGTCCATCCAGACGTGGGGGTCGGCCTCGTGCTCGTGGCCGGCGGGGAGGATGCCCTCCTCGTGGTGGTGGTCGCTTTCCGCCCCCTCCAAGAGGGTGATGTCTTGGGAGCAGTCGATCTGGGGGGTGTCGGAGACGGAGGTCAGGGCGTCCTCCATGGCTTCCTCCAGCCCCGCGCCGTTGAGGAGGATGCCGTCGGCCCGTTCCAGGGCCTTCATGTCCTTGACGGTAAGGGTGTAGTCGTGGAGGCAGCTGATGGGCTGGTCGATCATCAGGGTGAGGGTGACGTTCTCCGCCCCGCGAGTGACCTCGGCGGCAAAGAGGTAGACAGGGTAGGTGGTGGCCACCAGGTCCAAGGTGCCGTCGTCCTGGGGGGCCTCCTGCCGGGGCCCGCAGGCGGCCAGGAGCAGGCAGAGGGCCAGCAGCAGGGGCAGGCATTTGCGCGCCATAGGCGGGCCTCCTTTCGCGGTAAGCTTTCTGAAACAATTTATTATACCGCAGAAGGGGAAATTTGTAAAACAAAACAAAAGGCCGAAAGGGACAAAATCCTGCCGAAAGGGTCAAAAACTGTTCAAAGAACGGATTCCATTTGGAGGCTGCTCTGCGGCTGGGGGGAGGGGGAAGCCGCCTATCCTGGGAGCCAATCAAACCCCTAGGAGGCATCAGAGCATGGAATACTATCATAACCCAGGCAAGGATTTGGTCATCACCGTGGAGGGCCGGCGGTATCTCCGCCACGGCATCCGCACCCACTTTGTGGGGGTGGGGGAGGACTATTTGTCCCTCTTCCGCCGGTATGTGGCCCCGGTGTACCAGCCGGGGGACTGTGTGGCGGTGAGCGAAAAGGTGGCCGCCCTCTGCCAGGGCCGGGTGGTGCGCCGGGAGGAGGTTCGGGTGACCCCTTTGGCCCGGTTCCTGGCCCGGTGCGTCCACCAGACCCCTGCCGGGCCGGGGATGGGCCTGCCGGTAAAGATGCAGTTTGCCCTAGACCAGGAGGGGCGGGGCAAGGTTTTGTGGGCCGCCCTCCGGGCTGGGGTGGACAAACTCCGGGGGATCCACGGCACCTTCTACCGCCTGCTGGGGCCGGAGGTCCGGGGGCTGGACGGGTTTTACGGGGAGGACATCCCCGCCTATGCGGACTTAGGGATCCGCATCCCCCATCGGCCAGACCGGCTGTGCGACCAGGTCTACCAGGAGACGGGGATCCTCAGCTACATTGTGGACGCCAATGCCCTGGGAGTGGAGCTGCTGGGAAAGGCGGCGGCCCTGCCCCAGGGAGTGGATTGGCTCACGGCCGTGCTCCGGGACAACCCGGCCGGGCAGGAGGGGCAGTGTACTCCTTTCCTCCTCATCCGCCCCGCCGGGGAAAGGGATGGTTGATGGCCGGGATCGGAAGAGAGAAAACCCGGACCGCTCCGTGGAGCGGTCCGGGTTTTTTACGCTTGCGTCTGTGTCGCTGCTGTATTTCCCGATTACAGCAGGCTGAAGGCCAGGATCAGGCCGGAGAACACGATGGAGACGGTGGAGCAGAGCTTGATCAGGATGTTCAGGGAGGGGCCGGAGGTGTCCTTGAAGGGGTCGCCCACGGTGTCGCCCACCACGGCTGCCTTGTGCTGCTCGGAGCCCTTGCCGCCGTGGTTGCCCCGCTCGATGTACTTCTTGGCGTTGTCCCAAGCGCCGCCGGCGTTGGACATGAACACGGCCATGGCGAAACCGGTGACGGACACGCCGCCCAGCAGACCCACCACGCCGGTGGGGCCCAGGATCAGGCCGGTGACGATGGGGACGATGATGGCCATCAGAGCAGGGGCTACCATCTCGTGAAGGGCGCCCTTGGTGCACAGAGAGACGCACTTGGCGTACTCGGGGTCAGCCTTGCCCTCCATGATGCCGGCAATCTCCCGGAACTGGCGGCGGACTTCCACCACGATGGACTGGGCAGCCGTCTGCACGGCGCTCATGGTCATGGCGGAGAAGACGAACACCAGCAGAGCGCCGATGAACAGGCCCACCAGCACGGTGGGGCTGGTCAGAGTGAAGTTCAGGGTTTCTACGGTGCGGTCCTGTACGATGTTCACGTAGGAGACCAGCAGGGCCAGAGCGGTCAGGGAAGCGGAGCCGATGGCAAAGCCCTTGCCAGTAGCGGCAGTGGTGTTGCCCAGGGAGTCCAGAGCGTCGGTACGGTCACGGACCTCTTCGGGCAGGCCAGCCATCTCGGCGATGCCGCCGGCGTTGTCGGCCACGGGGCCGTAAGCGTCGGTAGCCAGGGTGATGCCCAGGGTGGAGAGCATACCCACAGCGGCGATGCCGATGCCGTACAGGCCGCGGTTGAAGTCGGCGGTGAAGGCGCCGGTGCCGTCCACGATGGTGGTGGTGCCGCCGGCGGCGAAGTAGGAGATCAGGATGGCCACAGCCACGATGAGGATGGAGGCGATGGTGGACATCATGCCCAGGGAGATGCCGCCGATGATGATGGTGGCGGAGCCAGTCTCAGAGGCAGCGGCCAGCTTCTTGGTGGGCTTGTAGTTGTCGGAAGTGAAGTACTCGGTGAAGTAGCCGATGAGGGTACCGCCGATCAGACCGCACAGGATGGCGATGAACACGCCCCAGGAATTGTTATCCGGCCCGATGATGAAGTAAGTCAGGGGGATGGCAACAATGGCGGAGAGGATGGCAGCGGTATAAGTACCGGTACGCAGGGAGGTCAACAGGCTCTTCTGGGTGGCGTCCTCCCGGGTTTTCACCAGGAAGGAGCCGATGATGGAGCAGATGATGCCGCACACAGCCAGGGCCACAGGGAGGACCATGCCCTCCCAACCATACCCGGCGCAGGCGCCCAGGGCAAAGGTGGAGAGGATGGAACCAACATAGGACTCGTACAGGTCAGCGCCCATGCCGGCCACGTCGCCCACGTTGTCGCCCACGTTGTCGGCGATGGTGGCGGGGTTACGGGGGTCATCCTCGGGGATGCCGGCCTCCACCTTGCCCACCAGGTCAGCGCCCACGTCGGCAGCCTTGGTGTAGATACCGCCGCCCACACGGGCAAACAGAGCCATGAAGGAAGCGCCCATGCCGTTCATAACCATGATGTTGCCCAGGGTCATGGGATCGTCAATGCCGGCGCCAAAACGCAGGATGGTAAACCAAATGGTGATATCCAGGATGCCCAGGCCCACCACGGTGAAGCCCATGACGGAGCCAGAGGAGAAAGCCACCCGCAGGCCGCGGTTCAGGCCCTCAGAGGCGGCCTGCGCAGTACGGGCATTGGCGTTGGTGGCGATCTTCATGCCGATGAAGCCAGCCAGCATGGACCAGATACCACCGGTGAGGAAGGCGAAGGGGGTAAACTTGGACAGCATGTCCCCTCCGCTGCCGAAGGCGATGATCAGCAGGACCACGAAGACCACAGCGAACACCTTGGCCACTGTGGTGTACTGATGCTTCAGATAGGCGTTGGCACCCTCACGGATGGACTTCGCAATCTTCTGCATCGTGGCGTTGCCTTCGGAGTAGGACATGACTTTCTTGCGTTGGATGACGGCAAACAACAGCGCCAGGACAGCGCCGATGAAGCCGATCCATAGATACTTTTCCACGAACGACACTCCTTTTCTTTTCCGCATTGCCCGGGAACGGCAATGCACCTATTGAATAACAGACTAATTTTAGCATACGCCGGACAATTTTCAAGAGGATGGGTGATTTTTTCTCTTTTTTCTAAAAAATTGACAAAAAGGCCAAAAGGCCTTTGCAAAAGGAGAAAAAATCCGGCAGACTCACAGGAGTCTGCCGGAGGAGGGCGGCACTCAATCCTTCCGCCAGGTGGAGGGGAGCAAAAGGATCAGGATGGGGAAGATTTCCAGACGGCCAATGAGCATCGCGGCGGAGAGAACCCACTTGCTCAGGGCCGAGAAGGCGGAGAAGTTCCCCATGGGGCCCACCGCTTCCAGACCAGGACCGGTGTTGGACAGGCAGGCCAAGGTGGCAGTGAAGGAGGTGGTCAGAGAGAAGCCGTCCAGGCATACCACCAGGCAGGCCAGGCCCAGCACCCCCATGAAACACAGGAAGAAGACGAAGACGGTATTTAAGGTGTCCTCATCCACGGGTTTGCCGTCCAGCTTCACCACTTTCACAGACCGGGGGTGGATCAGCCGCCGGAGGGAGCGGTGGGCGCAGCGGAGCATCAGCAGGATCCGGGAGGCCTTAATGCCGCCGGCGGTACTGCCGGCGCACCCGCCTAGGAACATGAGCAGCAGCAAGATCAGCTGCGGCAGCACCGGCCAGAGGGCAAAGTCCGTGGTGGCAAACCCGGTGGTGGAAACGATGGAGGCCACTTGGAACCAGGCATCCCGCATGGCGTGGCCGGCGGTGTCGTACATCGGCAGGATGTTCCCGAACACGATCACCACCGCCAAAACCACCGCCAGAAGGAAGAACTTTAGCTCATCGCTGCCTAGGGCTTGCCGGACCCGGCCGGTGAGCACCAGGAAAAACAGGGCGAAGTTCAGGGAACACAGGAGCATGAACACCGTGATGATGATCTCACAGGCGGGGGAGTTGTAGGCGGCAATGCTCAAGTTGCGGACGGAGAGGCCGCCGGTGCACACCGTGGCAAAGGTAGTGGTGATGGCATCAAACCAAGGCATGCCGGCGATGCGCAGGGCGATGGTCTCCACTGCGGTGAAGGTGATGTAAATGATGTAGAGGATCCGGGAGGACATGGCGGTCTTGGGCACCAGTTTGGAGGAGACCGGGCCGGTGGCCTCGGCTTGGACCAAAACTTGGGTTCGTCCTCCCACCTTGGGCAGAAAGGCCAGGGTGAAGATCAGCACCCCCATGCCGCCGATCCAAGAGGAGAAGGACCGCCAGAACAGGATGCCCCGGGGCATGGACTCGATGTCCGTCAGAATGGACCCGCCGGTGGTGGTAAAGCCGGAGACGATTTCAAAGAAACAGTCGGCAAAGGAGGCGAAAGTGCCGGAGAAGTAGAAGGGAAGGGCGCCGAACAAACTCAACACCACCCAGCTCAGGCCCACCACGGCGAACCCCTCCCGGGGGAAGAAGTCGGGCTTTGCCCGGAGCCGGGTGAGCAGCGTGCCTAGGATGCCGGCCAGTAGGATGGTATAGAGGAAGGGGCGGGGATCCTCCCGGTAGCCGATGGCGACCACCATGGGGAGCAGGATGCACAGGGCTTCCAGTTGGAGGACACGGCCCAGGGTACGGAAAAGAAGCTTGTAGTTCATAGCAGGGTTGACACCTCACAACGTCTGGCGCGTTAAGACCGCCGCCAAGTAGAGGGATGGAACAGCAGTAGGATGGGGAAGATTTCCAGACGGCCAATCAGCATGAAAAGGGAAAGAAATACCTTATTAAATTCAGACAGCGGGGAGAAGCTGGCCAGTGGGCCCACGGTGTCCAACCCCGGCCCCACGTTGGACAGGCAGCCCAAGGTGGCGGTGAAGGAGGTGGTCAGGGAGTGCCCGTCCAGCGAGACCACGATGGTGCCCAGCCCCAACAGCAGGAAGTAACAGGTGAAGAAGGAGAACACGGAACGCAGGGTTTCCTCGCTGACGGCTTTCCCGTCCAGCTTTACCACCTTGATGGCCCGGGGGTGGGACAGGCGGAGAATGGACCGGGTGGAGGAGCGCAGGAGGAGGAGAATCCGCCCGCACTTGATGCTGCCGGCGGTGCTGCCGGAGCAGCCTCCGACAAACATGAGCAGCAGCAGCAAGGTTTGGGAAAACGTGGGCCACAGGTTGTAGTCCGCGGTGGAGAAGCCGGAGGTGGAAATCACCGAAGTCACCTGGAACACCGCGTCCCGCAGTGCGTGGCTGGCAGAGTCATAGTGGGGGAGGATGTTCCCAAACACCAGCAGGGAGACCACCACCACGGCGCCCAGAAAGAACTTCAGCTCATCGCTGCGCAGTGCCTGCCGGGCCCGGCCAGTGATCACCAGGAAGAAGAAGGCAAAGTTCAGCGACCCCAGCAGCATAAAGACAATGGCGATGACTTCACAGGCGGGAAGGTTGTAGGCCCCCAGACTCTGGTTCATCACCGAGAAGCCGCCGGTACACACGCAGGAAAAGGTGGTGGTGATGGCGTCAAACCAAGGCATGCCGGCGATGCGCAGGGCAATGAACTCCGCCCCGGTGAGGACGAAATACATGAGGTAAAGGATTTGGGAGGCATGGGCGGTCTGCGGCACCAGCTTGGTGGAGACGGGGCCCGGGACCTCCGCCCGGAACAGCATCTGGGAACGTCCCCCCACCTTGGGCAGAAAGGCCATGGTAAAGATCAGCACCCCCATACCGCCGACCCAGGAGGAAAAGGCCCGCCAAAACAGGATGCTCCGGGGCAGGGACTCAATGTCCGGCAGAATGGTGCCGCCGGTGGTGGTAAAGCCGGAGGCGCTCTCAAAGAAGCAGTCGGCAAAGGAGGCAAACTCCCCGGAAAACCAAAAGGGGAGGGCCCCAAACAGGCAGAAGGACAGCCAGATAAGCCCCACCACGGTAAACCCTTCCTGGGAGAAAAACTCCGCGTTGGAGCGCAGCCGGGCCAGCAAGGTACCCAGAATGCCCACCGGAAGAATGGTGTAGAGGAAGGGGAGGGGATCCTCCCGGTAATACAGGGCGACCAGCATGGGGATGATGAGGCACAGCGCCTCCACCTGGAGGGTGCGGCCCAGCATCCGCAGCATCAACTTATAGTTCATGGCCGGTTAGCCTTTTTGGAAGATATCGCGGAAGGTTTGGATGCCCTTGGCGTGGGAGATGACGATCACACGGTCCCCCGCAGACAGCACCGTGGTGCCGGAGGGGATGACCACATGGTTTTCATGGAGGAGGGCTACGATCAGGAAGCCCTTCCGGATGGACAGATCCTTCAGCGGGACCCCTAAGTGGGGGGTGTTCGCCTGGAGAATGAACTCTGCGGCCTCCGCGTCGGTGTCGGCCAGGCGGTACAGGGCGGACATAACGCTGCCCTCCTTGTTCTCCAACCCCCGGACCAGCCGGAGGATGTGGGCCACGGTGATGAGCTTAGGGGCCACCACGCACTCCAGGCCGGCGGCCTGGACCACGGCAGCGTAGTTCATCCGGTTGCACTTGGCCACCACTTTGCGGATGCCCTGCTGTTGGGCATAGAGGGCGGAGATCAGGTTGTCCTCGTCCCGGCCGGTGAGGGCCACGAAGGCGTCGTTGTTGGCAAAGTGCTCCGAGGCCAGCAGCTCCTGGTCGGTGCCGTCTCCGTAGAGGACCAGGGCGCCGGGGAGCCACTCAGAGAGCCGGCGGCAGTGCTCCTCGTCGTTCTCCACCAGGGTGACCCGCACCCCCATGGACAGGAGCATTTTGGACAGATAGTGGGCGATGCGGCTGCCGCCAATGAGAAAGGCGGACTGGACCTTGGGCAGGTCCCGCCCCAGGCTGCGCAGGTAGATGGACAGGTCCTTGGGGGTGCCGGTGACGAACAGCTTGTCACCGGGCCGGGGCACGAAGCTGCCGTCGGGGATGATGACCTCCCCCTTCCGCTCTGCGGCGGAGAAGAGGATGGACAGGGTGCTGGCCCGGCCGAACAGGTCGGACAGGGGATGGCCCACGATGGGGTCCTCCTCCCGGACGCGGACGCCGATCATCTCCACCTTGCCCCGGAAGAAGGTGTCCACGTTGGCTGCCGCCGGCAGGCGGAGCAGGCGGGAGATCTCCAGGGCGGTGGCGTACTCGGGGTTGATCACCGCGTCAATGGCCAGGTCCTTTTGCAGGGAGGCCAGGTCCTCGGTATAGGCCACGTCCCGGATCCGGGCGATGGTGTACTTGGCGCCCAGCCGCTTGGCGGTGAGGGCACAGAGCATGTTGACCTCGTCCATGTTGGTGGTGGCCAGGACCAGGTCTGCCTCTTTGGCCCCGGCTTCCCGCAGGACGGAGGGGGCCGCGCCAGGCCCTTTGATGCACATGACGTCTAAGGTGTCGTTGATCTGTTGGATGACGTCTTCGTCGTTGTCAATGATGGTGATGTCATGGTCCTCCTGGGAGAGGTAAGCGGCTAGGGTAGAGCCCACCTTCCCGGCCCCCACAATGAGAATGTTCAAACCGCATCCGCCTTTCTGCAGCGAGAAATGTTCCCGCCGAATGGGTGTTCTTTGTAAGCGCCCCCTATCATACCACAGAAGAAAGCAAGGTGCAATTGAGAGATCCCCATAAATGGGAATGTTTGCCTTTTAAAAGAAAAGAAAATATGGTATAATCACGGAAAAGTCCCGGCAAACGGCGAAAATTGGCCGAGGAAAGGAGGAGAGGCTGTGCGGCAAATGGATCTAACCCAGGGAAGCATTGTAAAGTCCCTGTTAATTTACGCTTGGCCGGTGGTTCTCTCTTCCCTGCTCCAGTCGGCCTACTCCATCACCGACCTGATTGTGGCCGGGTGGTTCATCGGCGAGGGAGGCATTTCTGCCATCAACAACGCCAGCCAGGTGATGCAGATCCTCACCCAGATCATCATGGGCATCACCACCGGCGGCAACATCCTTATGAGCCAGTACTACGGCAGCCGGGACCCGGTCAACCGGGAAAAAACCAACCGCACCCTCTTCTTCTTCTCTGTGACCGCAGGGGCGGTGATGACGGTGGCGGTGCTGGTGCTCAGCCGGCCCATCCTGATCGGCCTCCGGGCCCCGGCGCTGGAGGAGGCCACGGCCTACCTCACCGTCTGCGCCCTGGGCCTCATCCCCATCTTTGGGTACAATGCCCTGTCGGCCATGCTCCGCTCCGTGGGCAACTCCCGGCAGCCTTTCTACTGCGTGGCAGTGACGGCGGGGGTCAACATCGTGCTGGACTGCCTGTTTATGGGGGCCTTCCACTGGGGCGTCCGGGGGGCGGCCCTGGCCACGGTGATGGCCCAGACGGCCAGCTTTGTGGTCTGCCTGTGGTACGTCCGGCGGCACCAGGACCTCTTCGGCCTGACCCGGCGCCGGGGCGGGATAGAACGGGCCAAGCTCACCCAGATGCTGAAGCTGGGCATCCCCAGCGCGGTGCAGATGACGGTGGTGGGCCTGAGCTGGCTGGCCATGACCTTCCTCATCAACGACTACGGGGTGGACGCCTCGGCAGCCAGCGGCATCTGCGCCAAGATCAAAGACATCGCCCTCCTGTCCACCCTGGCCCTGTACACGGCGGCCACCACGGTGATCGCCCAGTGTTTGGGGGCGGGGAAGTTCGACCGGGCCAGCCGGGTGGTCCACGTGGCCATGCGGATCTCCATCGGGGTGGCGGCGGGGCTCATTGTGATCATCGAGGTCTTTGCTCCCCAGATCCTCTCCATCTTCAACCCCGACCAGGCCACCATGGCCCTGGCGGTGCAGAACCTGCGGATCGAGATTTTGGGACAGATCTTCTACGCCAGCTTCATGGTCTACAACGCCCTGCCCATGGGGGCGGGCCACACCATGTTCGCCCTGGCCTCCAGCCTGCTCAACTGCATCGTGGTGCGGGTGGTGCTGGCGGTGATCCTGAACCACGTGTTTGGCCTGGTGGGCATCTTCTGGGCCTGTGCCATTGCCCCGGCCTCCTCGGTGCCCCTTGGGTACATTTACGAAAGGCGGGGGAAGTGGCGGCGAAGATTGGTCCAGGGACCGGGAGAGGGGTAAAGCCCTGCTGGTTTTGCGGTAGAACGTCAAAAAGGAGAGCGCTAAGAGACGCTCTCCTTTTTTATCTACTAATAAAAGAATACTAGCAAAAAATAAAAATGATCTTTCCGGCGATAGAATGGGAAAGATCATTTTTGTACGTCAGAGTCTGGAATATGGACTAAGACATCTTCTACTCGGCAACCGAGGATATTGCACAAGTCGTTAATTGTAACCGTGGAAATATTGCGGTTGTGCTTCAGCGAATCCAAGGTTCCACGGCTAAAAGAATACGTTTTTATCAATTTATAGGTAGTCATACTTTTGCGTTTCATAGTTTCCCAGAGAGGATCGTATGAGATCATAAAATTCCCCCTCGATGAGATCTCATTGGGTCCCATTATAAGGAGAAATCATAGTATTGACTATACCCGGAATATCGGGTATACTGAAAGGGTCAATAACTCTACTATGCCTGCTGGAATATAGAAAATGCAATAGATGATTGTGTCTCATACCATCGTCATATGCTATGCGTCACTTTCTGAAATATGTGGTTTCTTTATCCCAGGGCACACTTAGAATGAGGTGAAAGCTATGATCTTATTCCCAATACCGGCGATATTTATTATTATGATCCTTATCGCTATCTTCGGAGGAATAGAAGCCATAGATGATTTCTTTTCCATGAATACACTCAAAAGTATCATGGAAGCTGTTCCGATGATAGTCGCACTCATTTTAATCGCTGTTTGTATCAAGATTTCTTTTGATAACTTGGAAGAAAAAGAAGGGTGGGAAGGCTTGTCCAAGGTATATAAAGTATTACTAGTAGCTTTTTTTACCTATAGGAGCTATCATTTATTATGAGCTATATAGTATGGATGTAAATAAGAACTGTTTTGGCTCGCTTGGAAAATATGTACCGTCTCCTCTTTTGGCACTTTTAGTTTCATATATAATAATTACTGTGCTGTTCGTTATCATCAATCATACAAGGGAGTCGTGGATTACATCAGCTTGTTGTGCGTTTCAAGTGATCGCCATTGTCGCTGTTTATCTTGTCAGTGCGAATGTGTGCACAAGTAGCTATGCGGCGGGTGCGGCAAAAGAGCTTATAGGAGATGAGGTAATCCAATATGTTGTTGTGGAGCCAGTGAAAGCGAGATACCCATCCTATCCGACTCTGAGATCTGATAGAGAAAAATTTGCACCGACGTTTTTCCCCCTAAAATGGGTTGCGGCGAACTTCAAAGAGGGGGACATCGTATATTCTGATAAAGACAGTACAGAAGAGAAAACGATTCTGGTCAGTGACGGAGAGAGATCTGGTTACGTAGATGCATCTTGTTTAGAAAAATGTGAAAAGAAATTCCAGTACACGCTTGTTGTAAATGACCGGGAAGAAAAAGCACCACTTTACGAGAAGGGGTATTGGTCCACAGAATTCGTTCAAGAAACATTGTCTTCCGATATTACGCAATATTTAGAGCCAGGAGAATCTGTGAAAAAAATAGACTCCGGTGGAGGAATGGGTTTTGGACTGGATTACATAAAAGTTGAGACAGAGAGTGGAGCACAGGGATATTTACCCTCTCGTTATGTTGACGTTGTAAAAATGCCAGTGGCGTCTCAGTGAGTGCCAGATTAAAAAAGTTTGTGGGAACGGCCGAAACAACAGTTCTCACGAACTCGTTCTTTACTTAGTCCTCCGGGCACAAAACGGCCGGGCACCTGCAACAAGGTGCCCGGCCATTTGCCGTCATTCGCTGTGGTGGCCCTGGCCGTGGTGGCCGGCTTGGGTCTGACCGTGCTCCCCGGACCCGGTGGGGAGGGTCCCGCCCAGGGCCTGGATCCAGTCCCGGATCTCCGCCATGGTCAGGTTTTGGACCTCCTCCGGGGTGACGGTGGGGTCCAGGTCGTGGAGGGCCAGGTAAGCCCGGTACTTGCCCAGGGTGAGGCCGGCCTGGTGGGCCTCGGCATGCTCCTGGCTGCTGGCGGAGAAGCAGTGGGCGTTTTCCTGGCCGGCGGTACAGTGCTGGGCCTGGGTGAGCAGGTCCTGGCACTGGGCCTCGTCTTGGCCGCTGACGGCGATGGTGAGGGCGCTGTCCTGGGCCAGCAGGGCGGAGACCGTGTCGCTGGCCAGGATGGCCTCCAGGGCGGCCGCACAGTCTAGGAAGCGCAGGTCCAGCTCCTGGGCCAGGGCCTGGCCGTCGGCGTTGGCCCCCTCCACTGCCACCACCCGGGAGAAGCGATTGAGCCTTAGCTCCAGGGAGGGGTTGATGTCCACGCTCACCGAGGCGGTGGGGGTGAACCAAAGCCACCCTCCGCCGCCCAGCAGGGCCACCACCAGGGCCAGGCAGGCCAGCAGGGGGGCCAGACGCCGCCGGCGGACCGCCGGGCGCTGCCGGGCGGCCAGCGCGGCCTTGGTGTGTTCCTTGAGCGCTTCCTCTGCGTGGATGGCGTCAAAGGCTGCGCGGATCCGGTCATCCATCCTCTCCACCCCCTTCCTCCAGTGCGGTTCTCAGCAGGGCCTTGGCCCGGCCCAGCCAGGTGTAGATGGTGTTTACGTTTCGGTGGAGCAGCCCCGCGATCTCCGGGGCGGAGTACCCCTCGTAGTAGTGGAGGTAAACCACATCCTTGTACTTTTTCGGCAGGGCCAGGACGGCCTCCAGCACTTCCTGGTGCTCCTGGGGGACCGGGGCGGGCAGATTCGCCGCTGCCTCCAAGGCCACGGTCCGGCTGCGGAAGACGCTTTTCAGCAGATCTTTGCAGGCGTTGAGGGTGACCCGGATGAGCCAGGCCTTCTCGTGCTCCCCGTCGGCGAAAGGGGCCGTGTGGAGGGCGTACTTGAGAAAAACGGTCTGAAAGATGTCCTCGGTGTCCGCGTAGTTTTTCAGATGCAGCATGCACAGCCGCCGGACGGTGTCGGCGTACCGGTCGATGGCGGCGTTGACCTCTTGTTCACTCCGCATGGTGTCCTCTCTCTTCTGGTGATGGCTCAGCAGCCGTGGTGCCCTCCCCAATGGTGGCCGGTCTGATGGCCGTGCCCGGCGTGCGCTGTGTGGTGCCAGGCATTGCCCTGGCCCCTGGAAGAAGTGGTCGTCTGGGCGGCGGGACAGTTGTCGCAGATTCCGTCGCCGTCGGCGTCGGTGTAGTGGTTGCCGCAGCGGGAGCAGGTGGCGGCGGTCTGGGCGGCGCCGCAGACGTCACAAATCCCGTTCCCGTCGGCGTCCCGGAAGGCACAGTTGGTGTTGGGTTGGGGCTGGACAGCGCTGGAACTGGCGGCGAAAGCGGTGGTACCGCCCACCACCAACAGAATGACGGCGATGAGAATGGCAATGCGAGATGGTTTCATCATGGGTTCCTCCTTGCTTGGTTTGGCGTTTCCGCCTTCTACCAAGAACACGAGGGAGGGGAGGCGATCCATTCAGCCGCCATAAAAATATTTTTAGAGAAAATGGGAAGAGCCCTCTGGCACAGTGCCAGAGGGCTCTGGATAGCAATGAGAAAAGAAGGGGAATTACTTCAGCTCGACCTTGGCGCCAGCCTCTTCCAGCTTCTTCTTCAGCTCCTCGGCCTCGTCCTTGGACACGCCTTCCTTGATGGCCTTGGGAGCGGCCTCAACGACAGCCTTGGCGTCAGCCAGGCCCAGGCCGGTGATCTCACGGACGGCCTTGATGACCTTGATCTTCTCGTCGCCGAAGCTGGCCAGAACCACGTCGAACTCGGTCTTCTCAGCGGCGGCCTCAGCAGCGGGAGCAGCAGCGGCGGCAACAGCAACGGGAGCAGCGGCGGAAACGCCGAACTCGTCTTCCAGGGCGTGAACCAGCTCGGACAGCTCCAGGACGGTCAGAGCCTTAACTTCTTCAATCAGAGCGGTGATCTTTTCGCTTGCCATAGTAGGATACCTCCAAATAGTATAGTAAAAATAATTGGTTTACCAGGGGTGTCTCTGTTGGAAACAGGGGATGGGCTTACTCGCCCTTCTGGTCGGCGATGGCCTGCATCACGCGGGCCAGGCCAGAGATGTTGGCGTCCAGCACAGTGGCCAGACCACGGATGGGGGCAATGAGGGTGCCCAGAACGGTGGCCACCAGGACCTCTCTGCTGGGCAGGTCGGCCAGGGCCTTGACCTCCTCCACGGAGATGACCTTGCCGTCCACGAAGCCAGCCTTGATGAAGAACTTGTTCTGGTCAGCCAGCTTCTTGGAGAACTCAGCCACCACCTTGGCAGCGGCCACGGGATCTCCCTCGCAGATGGCGATGGAAGTGGTCCCCTCCAGGACATCGCACAGCTCGTCCAGGCCGGCATTCTTGGCGGCGAAGCGGGACAGGGTGTTCTTCATGACGAAGTACTCCACGCCGTTTTCCCGCATCTTGGCACGCAGCTCGGTGTCCTCTGCCACGGTGATGCCCTTGTAGTCCACGATGACGCCGGCGGCGGCATTCTGGAACTTCTCGGTCAGGGAAGCGACGATGGCCTGTTTTTCACTGAGGATTTTTGCGTTAGGCATACAGTTGTTTCACCTCCACAATCAAAATGGGAACCAAAGAAAACGTCCCCGCGCCAAAAGACACGGGGACGTGCAGCAATCGTAGGGACAGACCTTCCCACAGGGAAAGGGCTGTTTGACTGCATCCTCGGCAGGATTTATGGGGCACCTGCTGTCTTTGGAACGCTGTGATATTGTATCATTCCGGAAAGGTTCTGTCAAGAAATTTTCCGGGGGATACGAGAATTTTTTGTCGGTCTTACACCAGTTTGGCGGCGTTGACCTTGATGCCGGGGCCCATGGTGGAGGCGACGACGCAGCTCTTCACATAGGTGCCTTTGGCGGCGGCGGGCTTGGCCTTCAGGATGGCGCCCATGAGGGTGTTGAAGTTCTCGCCCAGCTTTTCGGGGCCGAAGGAGACCTTGCCGATGGGGCAGTGGATGATGTTGGTCTTGTCCAGACGGTACTCCACCTTACCGGCCTTGGCTTCCTGCACAGCGCCAGCCACGTTGGGGGTGACGGTGCCAGCCTTGGGGGAGGGCATGAGGCCCTTGGGGCCCAGCAGCTTACCCAGGCGGCCCACCACGCTCATCATGTCGGGGGAGGCGATGACCACGTCAAAGTCGAACCAGTTTTCCTGCTGGATCTTCTGGGCCAGGTCGGCCTCGCCCACATAATCGGCGCCGGCTTCCTTGGCAGCGTCGGCCTTGTCGCCCTTGGCGAAGACCAGCACGCGGGGCACCTTGCCGGTGCCGTGGGGCAGCACGATGGCGCCGCGGACCTGCTGGTCGGCGTGACGGGAGTCAACGCCCAGCTTCACGTGGAGCTCCACGGTCTCATCGAACTTGGCGGGAGCGGTTTTCACAATCAGATCCATGGCCTCTGCGGTGTCATACAGAGTGGCCTTGTCGATCTGCTTTGCGCTGTCCTGATACTTTTTTCCTCTAAACATATCTCTACCCTCCTGCCTTACTCGCCAACGACCACGCCCATGGAGCGGGCGGTGCCGGCAATCATGCTCATGGCGGCCTCGATGGTGGCGGCATTCAGGTCACGCATCTTGGTCTCGGCAATCTTGCGCACGTCTTCCTTGCTGATGGTGGCGACCTTGTCCTTGTTGGGCACGCCGGAACCCTTCTCGATGTTGCAGGCCTTCTTGATGAGGACGGCGGCGGGAGGGGTCTTGGTGATGAAGGTGAAGGAACGGTCGGCGTAGACGGTGATCACCACGGGGATGATCAGGCCGGCGTCGTTCTTGGTGCGCTCGTTAAACTCTTTGGTGAAGGCGGCAATGTTGATGCCGTGCTGGCCCAGAGCGGGGCCAACGGGGGGCGCCGGCGTTGCCTTGCCGGCGGGAATCTGCAGTTTGACGTATCCAGTTACTTTCTGTGCCACTTAGAGCACCTCCATTATGAAAATGTGGTTGGACGGAGCGGCAGCCCGCTCCTCCCACGCCTACGGGGATGGTTCCGCAGGGTCAGATGGATTCGATCTGGTCCAGATCCAGTTCTACCGGGGTTTCCCGGCCGAACATGGACACGACCACCCGAACCTTTTGGCGCTCCATGTCGATTTCCTCCACGGTACCGAGGAAAGACTCCAGCGCGCCGTCGGTGATGCGGACGTTGTCGCCCACTTGGTAGTTGACCAGGACTTCCCGTTTCTCCACACCCAGGGCGGCAATTTCCGCCTCGGTGAGAGGGATGGCCTTGTTCCCGGAACCCACGAACCCGGTGACCCCCCGCACGTTGCGGACCAGGTGCCAGGTCTCGTCGGTCATCACCATTTTCACCAGCACATACCCGGGGAAGACTTTACGCTCCACGGTTTTGCTGCCGCTGTCTGTGATTTCGGTGACGGTTTCCATGGGAATGTTCACCGCCAGGATCAGGTCGCCCATGTTGCGGTTTTCTACCGCTTTTTCGATGGTGGCTTTTACGGTGTTTTCATAACCCGAATAGGTGTGCGCCACATACCATTTCGCTTCTTCCGCCATGGTGTTTCACCTTTCTCAGTGCTGGCCGAAGAGGGAGAGGAGTGCGTCGATCACGGAGCTGGCAATGCCGTCGAAGATCCAGACGATGATGCCGACGACGATGACGCAGACAATCACGATGCCCGTTTTTTTCAGGGTATCCGCCCGGGTGGGCCAAGAGACCTTTTTCAGCTCAGACCGCAGCTCCCGGAAGAACCGGGCAATCCGCTTGCCAACGCCGGGCTTTTTTTCCTTGTCGGCTTTGGCTTTTGCCTTTTCCTTGTCGGCCTTGGCCGGCTTGGTCTCCTTTGCCTTTTCCTCTGCCCCGTCCTGGTTCATCTTTTCTTTTTCAGACATTCAGTTCCACCCTTCTTTCTTACAGGGAATGTGGGCCATCATCACTTAGTCTCACTATGAACGGTGTGCTTTCTGCAGAAGGGGCAGTACTTGTTCATCTCTAAGCGGTCGGGGGTATTCTTCTTGTTCTTGGTTGTGTTGTAGTTGCGCTGTTTGCACTCATTGCATCTGAGGGTGATCTTCACCCGTGCGCCGGCTTTTGCCATTTGCGGCACCTCCTTTACGATGTTCGGCCCCGGGAAAAACAAAACGCCGGAAATCGGCCTTTCGCCTGTCCACAGGCGATTCCGATCCCGGCGGATTCCACTTGCGCCTTTTTAGGCATGAGAAAAGAATACGGCTGGATCGGCATCGTTTGCCTCCCTATGTCCAAATGGTCCAGGGTTTGTGGGCAGATACCGTAATCTGCGCACAAAAAATAAGCCCTTTTCATAGGTGCGACTATTTTATCATGGGCCTGTCCCCTTGTCAAGCACAATTTTCCCAAGAATCTCAAGGGAACCGCCGGGGACTCCGGGCAGGCGGCACGGCTTTCCCAGCGGAGTAGAAATGGGGCGGAAAGAAGTAGGGCAGCGGTAGGAAAATCCCGCACGGAGGGTATGGAGGCGGGGCGGCGTTCCGGGGTATCATAGAGGACGGAACCCCCGTGGGAAAAACGGCGCCCCTTGCGGATGGCCCTGGGGCCCAAGGGGGCCTTCCCTTGACAAGGGGGAGGGGACACGCTAAGATAGCGGTATCGACAAAGGGGGAATGCTTGTGCGCATTATGGCCATTGACTATGGCGACGCTCGGACCGGGGTGGCCGTTTCCGACCCCACGGGCCTGCTGGCAGGCCAGACGTTTCTCATCAAAAGCCGCAAAGCCCAGGTGGTGCTGGAGGAGTTGGCCGCACTGGCCAAAGCCCAGGGGGCGGAAGAACTGGTGATGGGGTATCCCCGCAACATGGACGGGACCCTGGGGCCCCGGGCGGAGAAGTACGCCGCCTTTGCCAAGAGATTGGAGGCAGCCACCGGCCTGCCGGTGATCCTTTGGGACGAACGGCGGACCACCGTGGACGCCCACCGGATTTTAGGGGAACAGGGCATCCGGGCCAAAAACCGGAAAGACAAGGTGGACGCCATGGCAGCTACCTTAATATTAGAAGGCTACCTGGATCGGAAACGCATCCAGGCCCAACGACAGAACAGGGAGGAACCCACCGAATGAAACAAGAAGAACGGACCTTGCAATTCCATATCCGCTGCGCCCCTGGGGATGTGGGGCGCTACTGCATCCTCCCTGGGGACCCGGGGCGGAGCGAAGTCATCGCCCAGTACTTTGACAATCCCGTCCATGTGGCCTACAACCGGGAGTTTAACATCTACACCGGGACCCTTTTGGGGGAGAAAGTCTCCGTCTGCTCTACGGGCATCGGCGGCCCCTCGGCGGTGATCGCCCTGGAGGAGCTCCACGCCATTGGGGCGGATACCTTTGTCCGCACCGGCACCTGCGGGGGCATCAAGTTGGAGGTCCAGAGCGGGGACCTGGTGATCGCCACCGGGGCGGTCCGCCATGAGGGGGCCAGCCGGGAGTATGCCCCCATCGAGTTCCCCGCAGTGCCGGACTACGAGGTCCTCTCCGCCTTGGTGGACACCGCTAAGACCATGGGCACCCCCTGGCATGCCGGGGTGGTCCAGTGCAAAGACTCCTTCTATGGCCAGCATTCCCCGGAGCGGATGCCGGTGGCCTACGAACTGGAGGCCAAGTGGGAGGCCTGGAAGCGGCTGGGGGTCCTGGCCAGCGAGATGGAGTCTGCCGCTCTTTTCACCGCTGCCTCTGCCCTGGGGGTGCGGTGCGGGTCCGCTTTCCACGTGATCTGGAACCAGGAGCGGGAGAAGGCCGGCCTGGACCAGAAGGAGAATGAGGACGTGACCCTCTCCGTGAAACTGGCCGTTGAGGCGGTGAAGGAACTCATCCGCCGGGACCGGGCCAAGGAGGGAACCCGATGAAGGACGAGATCTGCCGCTCCTGCATCGACTGCGCCGTGACCCGGTGCGACAACCACACCTCCAACCGCCCCTACCCCGCCTTCTGCGTGAGCAAGCAGGTGAGCGATGCGCAGCGGGAGGCCTCCCTGCAGCAGTACCTCACCGACGAGGAGGACCGGAAGCTGGCCCAGGTGGCCGCGGGCATCGAGTCCGACGGCTACCGGAAATGGCCCAGGGTCCAGGAGACCATCCTCTTTGCCAAGCGGATGGGGTACCATAAGATCGGCATCGCCACCTGCGTGGCCCTCATCCGGGAGAGCCGCACCCTGGCCAAGATGCTCCGGGCCAACGGCTTCGAGGTCTTTGGCGTGGGGTGCAAGACCGGGGAGATCTTTAAGACTGCGTTGGGCATCGATGCGGCCCACCAGGGCCCCGGCCCCGTGGCCTGCAACCCCGTCCTCCAGGCCCAGCTCCTCAACGAGGCGAGGACCGAGCTGAACATCGTCATGGGCCTGTGCGTGGGCCACGACAGTCTCTTCTACAAACACGCCCAGGCGGTGACCACCACCCTGGTGGTGAAGGACCGGGTGCTGGTCCACAACCCCGTGATGGCCCTGTACACCGCCGACGGGTACTATTCTAATCTCATGGAGCCGTTGGAGGATGAGTGAGGCCCTCCGGAGCCGCCACCCAAAACGCAGGAATCCCGCCCCTACGGGGGGCGGGATTTTTTTGCGGGTTTCCGCATAGGGTAACCACCAGAAAGGGGGTGGTTCCATGGAGCAGCATTTCCCCATGGAGCAGGGGGTGCTCCACTGCCAGCAGGTGGGGGACCGGGCGGAACTCACCATGGAGGTCCCCGGCCCGGGGCAGGGTCTCTACCGAGGCTATGTCCTGGGGGAGGGGGGGCAGATGGACCTGGGGACCCTCCTGCCCGAGGGGGGCGGCCGCCGGCTCCACCGGACGGTGCCGGTGGCGGAGCTCCGAAAGCGGGGGTGCTGGCCGGTGACCGGGGGAAAGGCGGTGCTCACCTACGCCTTTTCCGGCGGGCCCTCTCCCTCTGGCCCCAGGGGGTGGGCCGGGCTGGACCGGCCGGAGAGCTGCTTCCCGGCGGACCCCGTCCTGGCCCAGGGGGCCCGGGAAGGGGGGCGGGCCTTCTTCTTCCGGCGGGGGGACGGGGTGTTCTGTCTGGCCTGGCCCTGGGATCCCCGGCGGCCCTTCCCCCTGGTCCCCGCCTTCTGTCTGGCCCAGGTCAAGAGTTTGGGGGGGCGGCGGTATGTGGTCTACCACTTTACCCCAGAGGGGCGGCCCTTTGTGGAGGGAACGGCCGCGGAGGGTTAGGCCACCGGCTTGCCGCCGGTGTAGAGCTGGTAGTACCGCCCCTGGGCGGCCAGAAGTTCCTCGTGGCTGCCCCGCTCGATGATCCGCCCCTGCTCCAGGACCAGGATGCAGTCGGCGTTCTTCACGGTGGACAGCCGGTGGGCGATGACGAAGGTGGTCCGCCCGGCCATGAGGCGGTCCATCCCCGCCTGGACCAGGGCCTCGGTGTGGGTGTCGATGGAGGAGGTGGCCTCGTCCAGGATCAGGGCCGGGGGATTGGCCACGGCCGCCCGGGCGATGGCCAGCAGCTGCCGCTGGCCCTGGCTGAGGTTGGCCCCGTCCCCGGTGAGCAGGGTGTGGTACCCGTCGGGGAGGCGGCGGATGAAGCCGTCGGCGTTGGCCAGCTTGGCCGCGGCGACGCATTCCTCGTCGGTGGCATCCAGACGGCCGTAGCGGAGGTTGTCCAGGACGGTGCCAGTGAACAGGTGGGTGTCCTGGAGGACCATGCCCAGGGAGCGGCGGAGGTCCCCCTTCCGGATCCGGGGGATGGGGATGCCGTCGTAGCGGATCTTGCCGCGGTCGATGTCGTAGAAGCGGTTGATGAGGTTGGTGATGGTGGTCTTCCCCGCGCCGGTGGAGCCCACCAGGGCGATCTTCTGCCCCGGCTTGGCCGTAATCTGGATGTCGTGGAGGATGGGCTTGCCGGGGACGTAGCCGAAGTCCACGTGGTCAAAGACCACCTCCCCCGCCAGGGGGGTGTAGGTGATGGCGCCGCTGTCCAGGCGGACGTCTTTCCAGGCCCACTGGCCGGTGCGGTGGTCGGCGGGGACCACCTCGCCGGTGGGGGTGGTCTCTGCGTCCACCAGGGTAACGGTGCCGCTGTCCTCCTCGGGGACTTCGTCCAGCAGGGCGAAGACCCGCTGAGCCCCGGCCATGGCCATGACCACAAAGTTCACCTGCTGGCTGATCTGGGTGATGGGCTGGGTGGCATTCTTGTTCAGGGTGAGGAAGGAGATCAGGGTGCCCAGAGTCAGGGGGAAGGCCCCGCCCAGGGCGAGGAGGGCCCCCACCACGGCGCAGAGGACGTAGCTGATGTTGCCCAGGTTGGCGTTCACCGGCATGGCGATGTTGCCGAAGGCGTTGGCTTTGTCGGCGCTGTCAAAGAGCTTCCGGTTGCGCTGGCGGAAGCCCTCCAGGGCCTGCGCCTCGTGGCAGAAGACCTTGACCACCTTCTGCCCGTCCATGATCTCCTCGATGTAGCCGTCTACCACGCCCAGGTCCTGCTGCTGGGCCTGGAAATAGTGGGCGGCCTTCGTGGCGATGACGCCAGTGACCAGAGCCATCCCCACCATGACGGCCACCGTGAGCAGGGACAGGGGAACGCTGAGGGCGAACATGGCGATGAGGGCGGTGAGCAGGGACACCAGGGAGTTGAGGACCTGGGGGATGCCCTGGCTGATGAGCTGCCGCAGGGTGTCCACGTCGTTGGTGTAGACCGACATGATGTCCCCGTGGGCGTGGGTGTCGAAGTACCGCAAGGGGAGGGACTCCATGTGCTGGAAGAGCTCCTGCCGGAGGTTGCGCATGGTCCCCTGGCTGACGTTGACCATGATGCGGTTGTACCCATAGGCGCACAGGATGCCCAGGAGATACACCGCCGCCAACCGGCCCAGGGCGGCGGCCAAGGGGCCGAAGTCGGGCTGGGCTGCCTGGGTCAGGGGGAGGATGTAGTCGTCGATGAGGCTCTGCATGAAGAGGGTGCCCGCCAGGGTGGCCAGGGCGGTGCCCAGGATGCACACCACCACAACCAGGCAGGAGAATTTATAGTGCCGGACCATGTAGCCCAGCACCCGGCCCAGCACGGCCAGCTGCTGCCGCCGGGCAGGGCGGGAGGTTGTTTCTTTGGTCATAGAGGGTTCCTTCCTTTCTCAGTCGGCGTCCAGGGCGTCAAAGTCGCCGCCGCTGGTCTGGGCTGCGTAGATCTCCTGGTAGAGGGGATTGGTGGCCAGGAGGGCCTCGTGGGTGTCAAACCCGCTGACGGCGCTGCCGTCCAGCACTAGGATGCGGTCGGCGTCCTGGACGCTGGCAATCCGCTGGGCCACGATGAGCTTGGTGGTGCCGGGAATCTTCTGGGCGAAGGCCTGGCGGATCTTGGCGTCGGTGGCGGTGTCCACGGCGGAGGTAGAGTCGTCCAAGATGAGGATCTTGGGGTGCTTGAGCAGGGCCCGGGCGATGCACAGCCGCTGCTTCTGCCCGCCGGAGACGTTGGTGCCCCCCTGCTCGATCCAGGTGTGGTAGCCGTCGGGGAGGCGCTGGATGAACTCGTCGGCGCAGGCCAGGCGGCAGGCCTCGGCGCACTCCTCTTCCGTGGCGTCCTCCTTGCCCCAGCGGAGGTTGTCCAGGATGGTGCCGGAGAAGAGGACGTTCTTCTGCAGCACCACCGCCACCTGCTGGCGCAGGGACTCCAGGTCGTAGGACCGCACGTCCTGGCCGCCCACGGACACGGCGCCGCGGTCCACGTCGTAGAGCCGGCAGATGAGGCTGACCAGGCTGCTCTTACCGCTGCCGGTACCCCCCACGATGCCGATGGTCTCCCCGGCCCGGATGTGCAGGTCGATGTCCCGGAGAACCGGCTCCCCGCTGCCCTGGCGGTAGGAGAAGGTGACGTGGGTAAAGTCGATGCTGCCATCCTTCACCCGGTGGATGAGCTGGGGGGGGATTGGCCAGGTCGGGCTCCTCCGTGAGGACCTGGCAGATGCGGCGGGCGCTGGCCAGGCTCATGGCCACCACCACCACGATCATGGAGAGCATCATCAGGGACATGAGGATGCCCATGATGTAGGTGGACAGGGAGGTGAGCTCCCCGGTGGTGAGGTTCCCCGCCACCACGAACTGGGCGCCGAACCAGGACAGGGCGATGATACAGCCATAGACCACCAGCAGCATCACCGGGTTGTTCAGGGCCAGGATGCCCTCGGTTTTCACGAAGAGGCGGTAGAGGGCGTTGGCGGCCTTCTGAAACTTCTGGTTCTCATAGTCCTCCCGGACGAAGGCCTTCACCACCCGGATGGCGGAGACGTTCTCCTGGACGCTGGCGTTGAGGTCGTCGTACCGGTCAAAGACCTTCTGGAACAGGGGCAGGGTGACCGCCATGATGACCCCCAGGGCCACCACCAGCACCACCATGGCCACCAGGAAGATCAGGCTCAGCCGGGGGCTGATCAAGAGGCACAGGACCAGGGAGGCCAGCAGCATCAGGGGGGAGCGAATGCCGATCCGTAGGATTACCATAAAGGCGTTTTGCAGGTTGGTCACGTCGGTGGTCATCCGGGTGACCAGGCCAGCGGTGCTGAACTTGTCGATGTTGGAGAAGGAGAAGGTCTGGACCTTGGCGAAGAGACTCTCCCGAAGGTTGCAGGCATAGCCTGCCGAGGCCCGGGCGGCAAAGCGGCTGGAGAGCACGCCAAAGGCCAGGGACAGAAAGGCGGCCACCAGCATCAAAACACCGTACCGGACCACCAGGGGCATCTGGCCGGAGGAGATGCCCTGGTCGATGAGGAGGGCCATCACCAGGGGGAGCAGGACCTCCATCACCACCTCCAGGGCAGTGAAGAGGGCGGCCAGGCCGGTGTCCCGCTTAAATTCTTGTAAGGGGGCGAATAGGGTTTTCAGCATAGGGATTCCTCCGTGTTTGGTCAGGATATTCGGCCTGCCCCACAGGAGAGGGGACAGGCCATCGTTTGCCCTTATTATACGGGGGAAGGGGGTGGAAAGGGAAGTTAGAATGTGTTATCATTGATAAGGAAACACAATCAATCAAACGGAGAAAATCTTATGAATACTTTTCAAATCAGCTGCTTTCTGGCCGTGGCGGAGCACCTCAATTTCGCCCGGGCCGCCGAGCAGCTCCATGTGACCCAACCCGCCGTGACCCAGCAGATCCATTCTCTGGAGAAGGAGTTGGGGGTCTCCCTGTTTGCCCGGACCACCCGGTCGGTCCGCCTGACCCAGGAGGGGCGGCTCTTCCTCCAGGACGCCCGGCAGCTGTTCCACCTGGCCACCCGGGCCAAAGCGCGGTTTCAGAACGCCTCTACCGGGGGGGTCCAAGACCTGGCGGTGGGGTGTGACAGTTACCCCTGCCTCTTTTCCCTGTCTGGGGTCTTGGGCCAGCTGCGGCAGGGCCATCCCAATCTCCACCCCCATCTGCAAGTGGTCCCCTTTCCCCAGGACTTTCGTCTGCTGGAGGAGGGGGACCTGGAGGTGGTGGTGGGGTTTCAAAAACCAGGGACGGCTAAGGGGGCCACATACCGAGAGCTGGCCACCTTTCCCTTGGTATGCCTCTTGCCTGCAGGCCATCCCCTGGCGCAGAGAGAAACCCTCCAGCTGGAGGACCTCAAGGGGGAGCGGCTGGTCCTGTTGCCGCTGGAGCGCACCCTGCCCCAGGCGGCCAAACTACAGGGGGTGTTGCTGGAGGGGAAACCGCCGGAGGAGGTCTACCTCTGCGGCTCCGGGGAGGCCATCGCGACTTTGGTGGGCGGGGGTTTTGGCGTGGCGATTTTGCCCAACCTCCTGGTCCCGCCCCATGGCACGGTGGAGGCAGTTCCTCTGGTGGGGGCGGAGCCGGCCTCCTTCGGGGTCTACTACCGCACCCACCAGGGAAAACCCCTGGTGAAGGCCTTCATCGCCGCACTGCGGGAGGAGTTCGCCGCCCCAAAGGCAGAAGGGGCGGGGCAGGCCCCCGGAGGCCCCCTTGCGCCCCCGGGGGATCTGGGGTACAATAGTCCAAAACCCAACCAAACGGAGAGATACCCATGGATTACTTTCACCTGTCCGCCCCCAAGCAGGACCTGCTGAACATGAGCAGCCTGGGCTTTGCCTACCTGGGGGACGCCGTTTACGAGGTGATGGTGCGGGCCTGGCTGTGCCTGCACGGCAAGCTCACCCCCGGGCGGCAGCACAAGGCTGCCCTGGCCTACGTGGCCGCCCCAAGGCAGGCCGCCCTGTTGGAGCGCATCCTCCCCCTGCTCACCCAGGAGGAGGCCCAGGTCCTGAAGCGGGGGCGGAACGCCAGCCCCCACTCCTACCCCAAGGGGGCCACCCGCCAGGAGTACCTGGCGGCCACAGGGCTGGAGACCCTGTTCGGCTGGCTCTACCTCCGGGGGGAGACCGACCGGCTCAATACACTCTTTGAAACCATGATGGAAGGGGAGGGATGACCCATGCCCATGGACGCACTGTGCCTGTCCGCCGTCCTCCGGGAGACCGAAGGGGCGGTGGTGGGCGGCCGCATCGACAAGATCCACCAGCCCAGCCGGGACGAGATTCTGCTGCACATCCGGGGCCAGGGGGGCCCCTGCCGGCTGCTGCTGTCGGCCAACCCCAGCCGGGCCCGGATCCAGCTCACCGCCCTGCCCCGGGAAAACCCCGCCGAGCCCCCCATGTTCTGCATGCTCCTGCGGAAGTACCTGACGGGGGGGAAGATTCTGGCCCTCCGCCAGCCCCCCATGGAGCGCCTGGCGGAGCTGGTCATCGAGGGGACCAACGAGATGGGGGACAAGGTCCCCCGGCGCCTCATCCTGGAGGCCATGGGCCGGCGGACCAACCTCATCCTCCTGGACGGGGAGGACCGGATCGTGGACTGCCTCCGCCGCACCGGGGGGGACCTGACCCAGGCCCGCCCCCTGCTGCCAGGGATGTTCTATCAGTATCCAGAGGCCCAGGCGGGGAAGTTGGATCCCCGGACCCTCACCCAGGAGGCCTTCCAGGCCCTGGCGGACTCGGCAGGGGACACCCCCGCCGACCGGTTCCTCCTGGACCACTTTTTGGGCCTGTCCCCCCTCCTGGCCCGGGAGTTGGCCTTTGAGGCCTTTGGGGAGACCGATGCCCCCGTGGGGCGGGACCCGGCGGGGCTCTATGCCCGCCTTGCCCGCCTGCTGACCCAGGTGGAGGAGGGAAAGACCACCCCCACCCTTCTGATGCGGGAGGGGAGTCCGGTGGACGTTTCCTTCCGGCCCATCCTCCAGTATGGGCCCACCACGGAGAGCCGTTCCTGCCAAACCTTCGGGGCCCTGCTGGACCAGTTTTACCAGGAGAAGGAGACCGCCGAGCGGGTACGTCAGAAGGGACAGGACTTCCTGAAAACCCTGAACCACGCCCGGGAACGGCTGGCGCGGAAGATGGCTCTCCAGGAGAAAGAGCTGGCGGACACCGCTCACCGGGAGCGGGACCGGATGTACGGCGACCTCATTACCGCCAACCTCTACCGGATGACCAAGGGGGAAAGTGTTCTCCAGGCGGAGAACTACTACGACCCGGAGGGGGGGACCATCGACATCCCCCTGGACCCCCGCAAGTCCCCCCAGCAGAACGCCGCCCAGTACTATAAGAAATACACCAAAGCCAAGACCGCCGAGGCCATGCTCACCCTCCAGCTGGAAAAGGGGGCCAAGGAGAAGGAGTATCTGGACTCCGTCCTGGACGCCGTCTCCCGGGCGGAGGGGGACCGGGACCTGGAGGAGATCCGCCAGGAGCTGGTGGAGACCGGCTACCTCCGCCGCCGGGCCAAGGCCAAGGAACGGATGAAGCGCCCGGCCACCAAGCCCTTGGAGTTCCGCTCCTCTGCCGGGCTGCGGATCTCCGTGGGCCGGAACAACCTGCAAAACGACCGCCTGACCACCAAGCTGGCGGGGAAGTACGACTACTGGCTGCACACCCAAAAGATCCACGGGGCCCACGTGATCCTCTGGGCCGAGGGTCAGCGGCCCGACGACCAGAGCCTCCACGAGGCCGCCTGCCTGGCCGCCTGGTTCTCCCAGGGCCGGGAGGGGAAGAAGGTCCCGGTGGACTACACCCCCGTGAAATACGTGAAGAAACCCGCCGGGGCCCGGCCGGGGATGGTGATCTACACCACCTACCAGACCGCCTACGTGGACCCCGACCCCACCCTGGCGGAGCGGCTGAAAGCCTAAAGGAGGTATCCCCATGAAACCCCAAGTCTGCTATCGGTTCCAGTGTCCCCGGTACCTCACCTGCGCCCTGTCCGGGGGCACCGCCTGCGCCATCGAGCGGGACCCGACGGTGAAAGAAGAGATCCCCGAGGGGGCCTGCACGCCCCAAAAGGGTTACCCCTGCTACCAACCGGGGAAGGGGGCCAACCCGGTACATGCTTGGATGCGGGATCCCTATCATCGGTGATGGGGGGATCGGTAGGCGGTACCGGGGGACCGGCGCAGGGTGGACCCTGCGACGTGGTTTCCCGCCCGACTCCGGGCGGGAGCCCGG
>ERZ827471.237-NODE-237-length-56851-cov-5.414924_pt1 | contig 56851 bp, 53 predicted proteins | sample MGYA00519772_ERZ827471 | MGnify/ENA primary metagenome ERZ827471 (study PRJEB31778, sample SAMEA3449315) | human gut metagenome | biome: human gut; feature: human-associated habitat; material: faeces | place: United Kingdom | collected 2010/2012 ...
GCCGGGAGAGGTTGGCCACGATGAGCCCCATGAAGGAGATGGGCCCCACCACCGCCGTGGCCACAGCGATGGCCAGGGTGACCCCCAGCAGCAGCCGGCGGAGGCTCCGGTCATAATCCACCCCCAGGTTGATGGCCTGCTCCTTGCCCAGGGTGAGCACATCCAGCAGGGCCAGGTCCCGGCGGAGGAAGAAAAGGATCGCCGCCAGCACCACTAGGGCAAATACGATGATCTCCCCGTTGACGTTGCTGAAGCTGGCCACCAAGGTGGAGAGCAGGGAGTCGTACTCGTTGGGATCCATCACCCGGGTCAGGGTGGACTGGATGCTGCCGAAAAAGGAGGTGAGCACCGTCCCGATGAGCAGCACGTAGAGCACGTTGTACTTGGTCTTCTGAAAGAGGTAGCTGTAGATCACCGTGGCCGTCACCCCCATGATCCCCAGGTCCACCGCAAAGGCCGCGTTGGCATTGGTGGCCAGAATGCTCCCTGACCCGGCCAAAAAGACCACCACCGTGTGGATGAGCGTATACAGGGAGTTCATCCCCAACAGGCAGGGGGTGACGATGGTGTTGTGGATGATGGACTGGAACACAATGGACGCCCCGCCGATGGCAAAGGCGGCGATCAACATCACCAGCAGCATGGGGACCCGCAGCCCCATGGCAAAGGAGAGGTACTTGGGGTTCACGTCCACCGTCAAGTAGGCCACCGAAGCCAGGATCACCAACACCGCCAGGATGACCAGTTTCCGCGTGTTGGTTCGGCGCACCAAGGCAGGTTTCACGGCGTCCCTCCTCTCTCCCTCTGGGCCAGGGGGGCGGCGCACCCTCCGCTGTGGGCCGGTCCCAAGCGCACGGCCTTCCGGCCGTGGTTCAAACGGTAGAGCAGCAGGGCGATGAAGATCACACTCCCCAGGATCCCCACCACCAGCTCGATGGGCAGCTCATAGGGGGCGATCACCGTCCGGGCGATCACATCACAGCCCAGGACGAAGATGGCCCCAAAGAGGGCGGTGTCCACCAGGGTGCCCCGGATCCGGTCCCCCTTGAACATGGCCACCACGTTGGGCACAATGAGGCCGATGTAGGAGATGGCCCCCACCACAACCACCACAGCGGCTGTAATCATCGCCGCGATGGTCAGTCCGCCGAAGAGCACCACGTTGTAAGGAACCCCCAGGTTTCTGGAAAAATCCTTCCCCATGCCCACAATGTTGAAGTGGTTGGCGAAGAGGAAGGCCAAAATCACCATGGGCACGGCGAGGTACACCAACTCATACCGCCCCTGGACCACCAGGGAAAAGTGGCCCACCTCCCAGGTGGACAGGGCCTGGGTCATCTCATACTGATAGGCCAGGTAATTGGTGATTCCTCCGATGACGTTGCCGAACATGATGCCCACCAAGGGGACCATCACCACGTCCTTAAACTGGATCCGCTGGATAAACCACACGAAGACCCAGGTGCCCAGGGTGGCCATCACAAAGGCGAAGATGGCCCGGCTCCACAGGGTGGAGTTGGGCATGAACAGCAGGGCCAGCAGGATGCCGAACTTGGCCGAGGAGATGGTGGCCCCGGTGGTGGGGGAGACGAACTTATTCATGCACAACTGCTGCATGATCAGGCCCGCCACGCTCATCCCCACCCCGGTGCACAGGATGGCCAGCAGCCGGGGCAGCCGGGAGAGGAGGAAGATCTCCCACTGGTCCCAGTTCCCAGACAGCAGGCTGGGCACGTCCAGGTCAATCACCCCCACAAAGAGGGAAATCACAGACAGAAACACCAGTCCCACCGCCAGGAGAAGGGTCGTTGTGTATCGCTTGATGGCAGGCACCTCCTCGTTAGTTAGTCTATGCTAACTTTATGGTAAAATAGACGTGCCCTACACCGGACACAGGATGGTATGTATTATAGCCGCACCCAAAGGGAGTTACCGCTCCAAACTACTCGTTTTTCGCTCCAAACCAGGGGGCAGGGGGGCCGGCGGAGGGGGCCTTCCGGCGGTAGTCCGCCGGGGAGCAGCCCAACGCCGCCCGAAACGCAGCGGCGAATTTGCTGCTGTTGTCGTAGCCAAACTCGCCGGCAATGTCGGTGACTGTCCGGTTCGAACGCTGCAGCGCCACGGCCGCCAGATCCATTTTATAACTGCGGACACATTGGTAAAGCGGCTTGCCATAAACACGTTTCACGCTCCGCCGGAGATGCTCCGGGGAGACGTGAAAGGCCGCTGCCAACTGTTCTGCCGTGTAGCGCTGGTCCCGGTGGGTCCCCAGGAAGGCGAAGACCTTCTCCACCAGTTCCACCTGGTCCCGGGTGCAGCTGTTCCCCTCCCCTGGCGCCTGACCGGGATCCAGACTGGAGAGAAAGAGCAGAAGTTCCAGTACCTTTACCTTCAAGTATCCCTTGCGCAGCGCCTCCGGCGCGGCATAGAGCTCCGAAAAGACGTGTTCCAACCGGGGCGTCGCCCGGAGGACAAAGGGCACATCTCCCCCGGAGAACCGTTGGCAGAGGGCTGTTAGGTCCACCTCCACATCCCCCAACAGGCAGGTGGTGCACCAGGGCGCCAAGGCCGGGTCGATGACCACAGAGAGGCCCGTGTACCGCCCGGTAGGGCAACGAAACAGCGATTGGCAGCTGCTGCGGTGGAGGGACAGGTCCCCTATCCCCAGGAAGAAGCATCGGTCCCCCGCCTGGTATTCCAGCCGGCCCAGCTGACAGTGGGAGATCTCCAATAGCCCTGCCGGGTAATCCGGCGGGGGAGAAAAGGACAGGGCTCGAATCTCGTGAAAGGCCAGCCAGATGCCAGGAAAGACGTTATACTCTGTGATGGTCACCGTTCCCCCATCCGTTTCCGTGTGGTACTGGTTGGGCCCCCCTTGGCGGAAGGGGGTTCCCTGCAGGCAAACCGATGGGGTGTCACCCCGGTCTTCACAGGACATAGGAACCCCTCCTTTGTTAGTCTAAGCTAACCAAAGTTTAGAGGAATTTCCCACAAAATGCAAGGGGAAATCTTTGGCCGCTGCCCTCTTTCCCGATCCAAAAACGCCCCCGGCACAGGAACTTCCGTTCCCATGCCGGGGGCACCGGTCTTTGTCAAAGGATGGGGCTGTTTACTCTTCGATCTCGTTCTCCCGGATACGCAGGGCGCCGGTGGGGCAGGACTCGGCGCACTTGAGGCAGTCCACGCACTCCCGGATGGCGTCGCTGGTCTGGAACTCGGGGCGGATCACCGTGTCGAATCCACGGCCCACCATGCCCAGCAGGCCCTTGCCCACCACCTCGTCGCAGAGGCGGACGCACTGGCCGCAGAGGATGCACTTGCCCTGGTCCCGCTCGATGGCCACCAGGCGCTTCTCCTTGTAGCTGGGGTGGACCTTCCCTTCGCCGTCGCCCTTGAGCCGCTGGATCCGCTCCGGCTGAAGCTCATAGAGGTTGGCGCAGCGGATGAGCTTACATTCGGCAAAGTCGTGGCAGCCACAGTCCAGGCAGCGGGCAGCCTCTGCTCGGGCCTGGGCCTCGGAAAAGCCCAGGTTGATCTCCTGGAAGTCGTGCTTGCGCTCCTCCGCCGGCCGGGTGGGCATCTTAGCCCGGGGCAGCTTGATGTAGTCGGCGAAATACTCCGGAGAAACATTCTTCACCGACAGGTAGGTCTTCTGGTAGGGCACCTGGACCCCGTGGAGGTACAGGTCCACCACCTTGGCGCAGCGGCGGGCCTCGCCGATGGCCTCGATGGCGATGGAAGCCCCCTGGTTGGTGGCATCGCCCACGGCGAAGACCCCCTCCACGGAGGTGCGGTAGCTGGTCTCGTCGGCGGCGATGATGCCCTTGCGGTTGAGCTCGATGCCCTCAAAGCCGGCCACGTTGGCCTTCTGGCCGATGGCGCTGATGACGCAGGTGACGGGGAGGGTCTCGAACTTCCCTTCCACCGGCACGGGGCGGCGGCGGCCGCTCTCGTCGGGCTCGCCCAGCTCCATGATCTGGAGCTTCATCTCCTTCACCTTGCCGTTCTCCCCCACGATCTCGGCGGGGTTGGTGAGGAACTTATAGATGACGCCCTCTTCCCGGGCCTCGTCGATCTCCAGCTGCTCGGCGGGCATCTCCGCCTCGGTGCGGCGGTAGACCACGTAGACCTCCTTGGCCCCCAGGCGGACGGCGGTGCGGCAGGCGTCCATGGCGGTGTTGCCGCCGCCGACAATGGCCACCTTGTCGCCGATGTCCGGCCGCTCTCCCAGGGCCACCCGCTGGAGGAAGTCGATGCCCCCCAGGACCCCGTCCAGGTCCTCTCCGGGGCAGCCGATGGGCATGCTGGACCAGGCGCCGATGGCCACCACCACGGCGTCGTAGCGGCTCTTAAATTCCTCGAAGGTGGCGTCCACCCCGATGCGGAAGTTGTTCTTCATCTCCACACCCAGGGAGGCGATCTCGGCGATCTCCTCGTCCAGCACCTTCTTGGGCAGGCGGTACTCGGGGATGCCGTAGCGGAGCATGCCGCCCATCTGGGGCATGGCGTCCACGATGGTCACCCGGTGGCCCTTCAGAGACAGGTAGTAGGCCGCGGTGAGGCCGCCAGGGCCGCCGCCGATGATGCCCACCCGCTTGCCGGTGGCTGCAGCCTTGGGGGGCAGGTAGCCGCCCTGGGCGATGACCCGGTCTGCGGCGAAGTATTTCAAATAGGAGATGGAAATGGGCTCCTCCACCATCTGCCGGCGGCAGCCCCCCTCGCAGGGGTGGGGGCACACCCGGCCAATGGAGGCAGGGATAGGCAGGCGCTCCTTGAGGATGCGCACGGCCTCCTTATCGTCCCCCCGGGCGATGGCCTGGATATAGCCCTGGGCATTCACGCTGGCCGGGCAGTTGAGGACGCAGGGGCCGCGGCAGTCCCCGTCGTGGTCGCTCATCAGCAGTTCGATGCTGGTTTTGCGGGTGCGCACCACCCGCTCGGACTCCGTGTAAATCACCTGGCCGTCCTGGGCCTCGGTGGAGCAGGCCCGCAGCAGCTTGGGGCTGCCCTCGGCCTCCACCACGCAGAGGCTGCAGCCGCCGTAGTGCTTGAGTTCCCCGTTGTGGCAGAGGTTGGGGATGGCAATGCCATTGTGCTCCGCGATCTCCAGGAGGGTCTGGCCGGCGCGGCCTGTGCAGACCTGGCCGTTGATGGTTACCTTAATTCTCGGTTTCATAGTCGTCCCCTCCCTTCTTAGTCTACCACAATGGCGCCAAACTTACAGGAGCTGACGCACTGCTTACACTTGATACAGGCACTCTGATTGATGACGTGGGGCTCTTTCCGCTCCCCGCTGATGCACTCCACCGGGCACTTCCGGGCGCAGACGGTGCAGCCGGTGCACTTGGCGGGGTCGATGGAGATGGTCAGCAGGGCGGAACATTCGTGGGCAGGACATTTCTTGTCCCGAATATGGGCCTCGTACTCGTCCCGGAAATAGCGGATGGTGGTAAGGACGGGGTTGGGGGCCGTCTGGCCCAGGCCGCAGAGGGCGCCGTCCTTGATGCTTACGCACAGCTCCTCCAGCAGCTCGATGTCCCCTTCCTGGCCCTTGCCCTCGCAGATCCGGTCCAGGATTTCCTTCATCCGGGTGGTGCCGATACGGCAGGGCACGCACTTGCCGCAGGACTCCCGGGCGGTGAAGTCCAGGAAGAACCGGGCAATGTTCACCATGCAGGTGCTGTCGTCCATGACCACCATGCCGCCGGAACCCATAATGGCACCCGTGGCAGAGAGGGCCTTGTAGTCAATGGGAGTATCCATCAGGGAGACGGGGATGCAGCCGCCGGAGGGGCCGCCCATCTGCACGGCCTTATACTGCCGGCCGTCCTTGATGCCCCCGGCGATGTCGAAGATAACGTCTTTCAGGGAGTTGCCCATGGGCACCTCCACCAAACCGCCCCGCTGGACCTTGCCGGTGAGGGCAAAGACCTTGGTGCCCTTGGAGTTCTCCGTGCCCATGGCGGCAAAGGCGGCGCCGCCGTTCTGGATGATCCAGGCCACGTTGGCAAAGGTCTCCACGTTGTTGATGTTGGAGGGCTCATCCAAATAGCCCTTCTGGGCGGGGAAGGGGGGCTTGAGCCGGGGCATGCCCCGCTTGCCCTCCATGGACTCGATGAGGGCAGTCTCCTCGCCGCAGACGAAGGCGCCTGCGCCGATCTTGATGTTCAGGTCGCAGGAGAAGCCGGTGCCCAGGATGTTCTCCCCCAACAGGCCCCGGCTGCGGGCCTGCTCGATGGCCTTGCTCAGCCGCTCCACCGCCAGGGGGTACTCCGCCCGGATATACACATACATGTCGCTGGCCCCGATGGCATAGGCGCCAATGAGCATGCCCTCAATGAGGGTGTGGGGGTCGGACTCGATGACCGCCCGGTCCATGAAGGCACCGGGGTCTCCCTCGTCGGCGTTGCAGATCAGGTGCTTGTGCTCCCCTTCCGCCTTCCGGGCCGCGTCCCACTTAAACCAGGTGGGGAAGCCTGCGCCGCCCCGGCCGGCCAGGCCGGAGACCTTGATCTCCTCGATGACCGCCTCCGGCTCCATCCGCAGGGCCTTGTCCAGGGCCTGGTAGCCCTGGTGGTTGATGTAATCGTCGATGCTGGTGGGGTTCACCACGCCGCAGTGGCGCAGGGCCACCCGCTTCTGCTTCTTCAGGAAGCGGGCATCCTCGTCGCTGATGAACATGGCCTCCAGCTTGGAGAAGTCGTTCTTCCGCACCGCCTGGACGATGCCCAAGGCATCGGTTTCCGTCACCTTCACCAGGCGGTGGAGGAGTGTGTCACCCTGGTAGATGTCCACGATGGGCTCCAGGTAGCACATGCCGATGCAGCCGGTGGTCTCCACGGTAAAGCTGTCGGTGGCGGTTTTGTGCCCGGCGATCACCTTGGCCACCCGGGTTGCCCCGGCGGAGACGCCGCAGCTGCCCTGGCCCACCAGGATACGGATGCCCTCCCCAGACTCCCGCTGACGCAGTTTCCGAAGGATCTTGATGGCCTTCTCCGGGGTGAGGTTGCCATAGGTTTCGCCATTGATCATCATCACCGGCGCCAGGGAGCAGCAGCCCAGGCAGGCCACCTCGTTGAGGGTGAACATGCCGTCCTCGGTGGTCTCCCCGTTGGCAATGCCCAGCTCCTGGCTGATGGCCGTGCGGATCCGCTCCGACCCATTCACGTGGCAGGCGGTGCCGTCGCAGAGCATGATCTGGTAGGTCCCCATGGGTTTCAGCCGGAAATAGCTATAGAAAGTGGCTACCCCCATCACCTTGGCCGGGCTGTTTCCCGTCCGCTCGGCCACATGGTAGATCACTTCCTGGGGCAGGTAACCATAGATCGACTGTGCCTGCTGGAGGATCATGATCAGGCTGGTGTCGTCATCCTGATACTGGCGAAGCACACCCTCCATCAGGGACAAATCGACCCCTGATTTGAACTCGGTCATTCTTTTCACTCCTTTGACAAAGAGGATTTCCTTATCATTTTTACAGTTTTTTTATCTTATCTTTCATTTTCCCCGTGCTTATGAAAATAGGATCACATAAATTATAGTCCCATAACCCTCGTTTTGCAAGAGCATTTCCCCAGCTGCTTCAAAGAATTTGCGGGGATTTTTCCTGCATTTTTGATGATTTTTCAGAAAAGCCTCCCAATTTTTCCCTGTCCCGCAGTTCTTTTGCCGGAAAAACTTGCAGAAAAAAAGAGACCTGAGAAATCAGGTCTCTTTTTTGCAACATTTCATTCACGAATGAGAGAGGGGGCGCTTCTCTCAAACGTTGTGCTTCACCCGGTCCCGCTCCTCGGCTCGCTTGGCGTTGTTGAAGCGGTCCAAGGTGCCCACCAGGTAACCGGTGATCCGGCGAATCCGTTCAAAGGGCACGTCATCCTCATGGCGTCCGCAGCCGGGGCACTGGTCCCCGATGATGCCAGAGAAGCCGCACACCGGGTCCCGGTCCACCGGGTGGTTCACCGAGCCGTAGCCGATGCCCTTCTCCTTCATGCAGCGGATCACCCGCTCGAAGGCCCCCAGGTTCTCGGTGGGGTCGCCGTCCATCTCGATGTAGCTGATGTGGCCGGCGTTGGTCAGGGCGTGGTAGGGGGCCTCAATGGCGATCTTGTCATAGGCGGAGATGGGATAGTACACCGGCACGTGGAAGGAGTTGGTGTAGTACTCCCGGTCGGTGACCCCCTCGATGACGCCGTACTTCTCCTTGTCGATCTTCACGAACCGGCCGGAGAGCCCCTCGGCAGGGGTGGCCAGCAGGGAGAAGTTCAGGTTGCGCTTCTTGCTCTCCTCGTCCATCCGGGCCCGCATGTGGCCGATGATCTCCAGCCCCAGCACCCGGGCCCGTTCACTCTCCCCATGGTGCTCGCCGATGAGGACCTTCAGGGTCTCTGCCAGGCCGATGAAGCCCACAGACAGGGTGCCGTGCTTCAGGACTTCCCGGACCTCGTCGTCCCACTCCAACTTGTCCGAGTCGATCCACACCCCTTGCCCCATGAGGAAGGGGGCGTTCTTCACTTTCTTCCGGCACTGGAACTCAAACCGCTCCAGCAGCTGGTCCACGCACAGGTCAATCATATGGTCCAGGCTTTCAAAGAAGGCGTTCAAATCCCCTTTGGCCTTGATGCCCAACCGGGGCAGGTTGATGGTGGTGAAGGAGAGGTTCCCCCGGCCGTTGCAGATCTCCCGGTCCGGGTCCACCACATTCCCGATGACCCGGGTGCGGCAGCCCATGTAGGCGATCTCGGTCTCCGGGTGGCCCTCCTTGTAGTACTGCAGGTTGAAGGGGGCGTCGATAAAGGAGAAGTTGGGGAACAACCGCTTGGCCGAGCACCGGATGGCCAGCTGGAACAGGTCATAGTTGGGCTCCCCGGGGTTGTAGTTGACCCCTTCCTTCACCCGGAAGATCTGGATGGGGAAGATGGGGGTCTCCCCGTTGCCCAGGCCGGCCTCGGTGGCCAGCAGGACGTTCTTCATGGCCATCCGCCCCTCGGGGGTGGTGTCCATGCCGTAATTGATGGAGGAGAAGGGGGTCTGGGCCCCGGCCCGGGAGTGCATGGTGTTCAGGTTGTGAATGAGGGCCTCCATGGCCTGGTAGGTGGCCCGGTCGGTCTCCTTGCAGGCCCGGGCGTGGGCGAACTTCTGGCACTTGCGCATCTCCGCCTCGTCCTGGCTGTAGTGCTCCAGCAGGAAGGGGAGCTCTGCTTCAAAGTAGGCCTCACAGTCCTCCAGTTTGGGGTACAGGCCGGTCTCGGCCTCGATCTTCTGGAGGTTGGCCTTGATGGCGCTCTCGGGGTCGCTCTCCCCCTCCAGCAGCATCACGGCCCGGGCCAGGTTCTGGCGGTAGATCCGCTTGAAGGTCTTCCGCACCCCGATAGCCATGGCGTAGTCGAAGTTCACGATGGACTGCCCGCCATGCTGGTCGTTCTGGTTGGACTGGATGGCAATGCAGGCCAAGGCGGTGTAGGAGGCGATGTCGTTGGGCTCCCGCAGGGTGCCGTGGCCGGTGGAAAAGCCCCCATCAAAGAGCTTGATCAGGTCGATCTGGGTGCAGGTGGTGGTGCCCATGGGGGCAAAGTCCATGTCGTGGATATGGATGTCCCCGCTGGCGTGGGCCCGGGCATGCTCGGGCTTCATGACGAACATTTGGTAGAACTGCTTGGACCCCTCGCTGCCATACTTGAGCATGGTGCCCATGGCGGTGTCCCCGTCGATGTTGGCGTTCTCCCGCTTGATGTCGCTGTCCTTGGCGGAGGAGAAGGTGATGTCCTCATAGATCTTCATGAGGCGGGTGTTCATCTCCCGGGCCCGGCTGCGCTCGGAGCGGTAGAGGATATAGGCCTTGGCGGTCTGGACATAGCCGTTGTCCATCAGCACCCGCTCCACGATGTCCTGGATGTGCTCCACCTCGGGGCAATCCTTCCCTTCCACCTCCAGCACAGAGGCCACCTCATGGGCCAGCTTGGCAGCAGTCTCCTCGTACCCGGGCTTATAGGTGGCCGCAAAGGCCTTATTGATGGCATCCGCGATCTTATTTTCATGGAAGGGGACCACTCTTCCGTCCCGTTTCCGAATCTGCTGCACGATGGTCATAGAGCGACTCTCCTTCGCTGAAAAGATTTCACATGATGTCACATCTTGTACTTATTACAAAACGGTAACACATCATCTTGTGCCCCTTTGGGGGCAACATCCACATTATAGTCTTGCCGTCCTCTGCCGTCAAGACTTCGACAGGTAAATTATTGCACAAAGTTTGGGGGCCGGTCTGTGACTTGGGCACCAGAACTTGTGTCTCTTTCCATGGTCACGCCCCCATCCCCCCCTTGGGGGGGATGGGGGCGTGACCATCACTCTGCCTCCCCGAACTGGTACTCCACCTGTACGTGGCAGGGCAGGATGTCCTCCACCCGGGCCTGGATCTGGGCAAACCCGGCGGGAATCCCCGCAGCCTGGGGGAAGATCACCTTCAGCTTCAAGGGGTCCCCCGTCTCCTCCACCCTGGCGGGCAGGCCGCAGCCCCGAAGGGTGTCGTTCATGGCCGCCAGGGTGAAGCTGCCCCCGCCAATCCGCAGCAGGGCAGCGGCGGTGGCCCGCAGGTCCTCCACAGACGCCTCCCCCCGCTCCCGGCCCAGGAGGGACAAAATCCGGTCCAGCCCCTCTCCCTGGGCGGTGGTCAGGTGCATCTCCTGCTGGGTGTCTTCCAATTCCTCCGCCACCTGATCCAGGGCCGCCCCCTGGCTCTGCAGTTCCCCCCACTGGAAGGTCCCCTCCCACCGGTAGACCCCCAGGGGGGCCAGCAGATCCCGCAGTTGCTGTGCGTGCCCCATCTCACATCTCCTCCACCGAGAGGGTTCCCAGCACCGGCAGCTCGTCCTCGTCGATGGACACGTCGCCGGAGGGGCCCTCAATGGCATAGTTGGCCACCCCCTCCACCTGGAAGAGGCGCTGGCCGATCTTGGCCAGCAGCACGTCCTGGCCCAGCATGGTCCCGTCAAACCAGGTCTCCAGGGCCTCCTCTACCCGGGCCAGCACCGGCCCCGGCAGCAGCCCCGCCTGGGGCTGCACCGACAGCACCAGGTTCACCGTCACCGCCGTGGGGGCCCGGACCTGGAGGTCCACGGCGATCTCCCGCTGGGCCTCTAGGACGGCCTGGACCTGGTCCACCAGGTCCTCCCCCGGCAGGCCGTTGGGCCCGGTGACCACCACGTCCACCGTGCCCAGCCCCCGGGCCTTGGGCAGGACGGTCACCGCCGTCACCCCCTCCACCCCTAGGGCCTGCTGGGCATAGTAGGCCTTGTTGGCCCCGTTGGGCAGCTGGCGGTAGGTGGCCAGGACCCGCTCCCGCAGGACCTCGTCCCCCTCCTCTTCCCGGCCGCCGGTGAAGGGGACCGGGTTGGTGCAGGCGGCAATGCCCACCGGCGCCACCGACATGGTCTGCACCGTCCCCGCAGGCACGTTCCCCCCGGGGCCGGGCTCCACCGCCTGGGCAAGGAGGTCCACCTGGGTCTGCCCCGCGGCCAGCACGCCATCCTGGGTGGTGGCAAAGGCCACCAGGCCCGCCGTCAAACACACCGTCCCCTGGGGGATGGGCAGGTCCGCCGTCCCCGCCGTCTGGACGGAGAACCGCAGGGTCCCCGCCGCCCGGCTGGCCGGCAGCCGGGTGATGCCCCGGAGAAAGGCGTGCCTGTCCAAATCCTCCCCGGTGGCGGTCTGGGGGAAGCACTGCTTCCGGGTCCATGCACTCTCCAGGTACAGGCCGTAGACCTGGGCCGCCAGGGCCCGCAGCCGCACCGCCATCTCCCCGGCCCCCGCCAGTTCCATCCCCGTCTCCTGGGCAAACTGGTCGGCCATCTCGTCATAGATCGCTTCCGCTGTCTTCATGTCCTTCACTCCCTTCTCTCACAGGGGAACCTCTGCCGTGAGGGGCGCCCCCTTCCATTTCAGTTCCACATGGAGGCGCTGGCCCCCCTCGTCCCAGGTGGCCCCCGTCACCTGGAGGTCAGGGACGTCCGCCAGGGCCTCGGCGGCATACCCCGCCCCCACGGTTCCCCGGGCCGCCGGCTTCTCCCGGCCCAGGAGGTAGAGCCGGCTGCCCACCTGGGGCAGCAGCGGAAAGCTCCCCCGCCGGGCAGTAAGTTGGAAGAGCACCCGCTCCAGGACTTCCTCCCCGCCCCAGGCCTGGCGGAAGCCCCCCATGCCGTCGGGGCAGTAGTCCCCATTCCGCAGGATGGCAGTCATGGGACCACCTCCTGCCCGTTCACCGTGAGGGCACCGTCCACCTCCACCGGCCCCTGGAGGCGGAGTTTCCCGTCCTTCGTCAGCCGGACCCCCACCCCGGGGGCCACGGAGAGCCACACCTCACCGGGGACCGTCCCTTCTGCCTCCGGGGCGCCCACCAGGCAGGGAGATCCCTCCGGTCCGCTCTTCACCACCAGCACCGCCTGCCCCGGCTGGGGAGTCCAGTGGTAGCCCCCAGGCAGGCACACCGTCACGTTCCGTCGCTCCCCCGCCAGGGCCACCCCCACCGGGGGGCCGGCCAGGGTCACCTGCCCCAGTTCCGCCCCGGGCTCGGCCAGGGGATCGGTCTGGGGCGTCTTTGCCATCCACATACGCTTGCCTCCTCTCAGAACACTGCCTGGGGGTCGGCCAGGACCAGGGTGGTCTCATAGCCCCCCTCCCCCAGGGTCACTTTGCTCTCCCGCACCCGCCAGCATCCGCCGCCCCAGCCGGCCAGGTCCACCAGGTCCCCAGGCCAGGCAGCAAAAGGCAGGGCCACCGTCACCTCCGCCGTCTGCAGTTGGGAGGCCGACCGGTCCAGCTGGAACTGGGCCTGGTACCGCCGGGCCTGGTACCCCGTCTTCCGGGGCAGCAGGAGAACCCGGCTGCACTGGCCCCCACGGGCCCGGAAGGTTTCGTTCACCACCGTCTGCCGGGTCCAGCCGGACACGTCCTTCACCGTCACCTGGGACAGCACCCCGTACCGCTGGTCCCGCCGGACCACCCGGGTCACCGGGGCCCCGCCGTCCAGCACCAGGGGCGCTCCGTCCTCCCAGGGGTGGAGGGCCAGCTTCCCCGCCCGGGTAAACCGCGGCGTCACCCCGCCGTGGTAGCGGGCAAAGTCGTAGACCACCTTCCAGCAGCTGCTCCCCGAGGCCACGGAGAACCCTGCCGCCGCCGGCAGCGTCACCCCCCGGTCCAGGGTAATCCCGTAGGGGCTCACATACCGGGCCAGGATGGCCTCCCAAGTGGCCAGGCCGAAGTCCGCCGCCTCGGCCTGGTTGTCCAGCAGCAGGGCTTGCATCCCCCGGCCGGAGAAGGTGGCCGTACACCCCTCCGGCCCCCAGCAGGTCTCGCACTCGTCCACCACCCCCAGGAACAGGGTTTCGCCTCCCTGGGTCACCTGGAGGCGGGTGAGGTCGGCCAGGATGGCCTCCTCCCCCTCCGTCCACAGGGTCTTCACCCAAAAGCTGTCGCAGGGGTCCCCCACCCCGTACTCCAGCCGCCAGGCCAGAGGGGTGGGCAGGGGATAGGTCCGGCCGTCATAGCAGGTCAACGTCCACGTGGTCACAGGCATCCCTCCTCATGGCATCACCAGCACTTGCCCCGGCTGGATCACGTTGGGGTTCTTCAGCTGGGGGTTCTTCGCCAGCAGTTCCCCCAAGGTGACCCCCCAGGCCTGGGCGATCCCCCACAGGGTCTCCCCCTGGGCCACCGTGTGGGTCCGGCCCCCAGGGGCGGTCGTCCCGCCCTCAGTCTGAGGGGTGCTCCCCTCGTCGGAGGCCCCCGCCGGGGCCAGGGTGTCCCGGTAGCGGCTGTAGGTCTCCCAGAAGGTAAAGGTGTACCGCACATAGTCCTTCCTGGGCTCCTGGGTCAGGGCCAGGGCCACGAAGTAGACCTGGGCACTCTGCCACACTGGGTGGAGCAAGGTCCCCGGCCCGCCTTCGTAGAACACCGAGGCCAGGGCCCGGAAGGTGTCGTAGGCCTCCGGCCCCACAAACTCCCCCTCCCCCCGCATCACCCGGTGGGTCATCCCCAAATCCTGCATGGCGTACCGGCCAAAGGGCACCTTGTGCACCGCCACCTGCCGGTCATAGGTGATGGTGTAGGTCCTGGGGTTGTGGGGCCACACGAACCCCTTGTACTGCATGGGGCGCAGTTCCATGCCCATCCTCCTCTCTCCACGGTCTCAATACAGGGGGAACCCCCGGTCATACCGCCGGGCGTCCCGCTCCACCGCCCGGTCCAGAGCGGCCCAGTCCGTCCCCCTCTCCCCAGGCACAAGGGAGGGCAGGGGAACCGTGCCCGCAGTTCCCCCGCCTGCCAGCCACCGGACGGCCTGGGCAGTCCGCGCCAGGCGGTGGGACAGTTCTCCCACCCCCTGTCCCCGGGGCCGGGGCGGGAGGCTGCCCTCCTGGACCGCCCCCGCCAGCAGGCCCGCCAAAACATTCTCCTGTCCGGCACCGGGGCCCGCCGCCGGGGGATCCCCCTGGCCCGCCTCGGGCCGAGGTGCCTCCACTCCCCCTTCCGACAGGGGCCCGCCCTCCGCCGGTTCCGCCCAGCCTTCTCCAGAAAACCTCCACCGCCGGGCCAAGATCGTCTGCTCCTCAGGCAGGAGGGCCTCCGTCCCGTCTTCCGTCTCCCCCACCAGGGGGGCCAAGTAGTCCCTCACGTCTCGGTCTCCTCCTTTAACGCCGTGAACCGGGCCCAGTCAAAGGCGGGGTTGGCCCCGTGGTCGGTCTGGCCGGCAGCCCGGCCGCACACCGGGCACCGGCCCGCCTCGGCTTCCTGCCGGCAGTGGGGGCAGAGCTGGTCCAGGGCCTCCTCCCCGTCTAAGAGGAGGTTGGCCGCACACCACAGATAGTCCTCTCCGGTCATGGCCCTGGCCCGCCCCTCGGTGGGCAGGGCCCGGAACTGGCGGAGCACCCGCCACTGCAGCCGTTGCCAGGGTAAGTCGGCCAGCTGGGCTTTTAGGGCCTCCAGCCGCCCGGGCGCCAAGTCTGGCCCCAGGCCCTCCCTCTGGTTCCAGGCCGCCCACCGCCGGGCCAGGGTCTCGATCTCCTCCGGCCCATAGGCCGCCAGCACCGCCTTGCCCGAAGGGAAAGGCCGCCTCCCCTTCCGCACCCCCCGGGCCACCAGGCAGGCGTTGGCGCAGAGGGCCAGCGCCCCCTCGTCCTCCGCCAGGGCCAGGGCCTCCCGCCGGGCCTCCAGCGCCTGCTGGGCGGTGAGGGGGAGGAAGACCTCCCCCGTGGGCTGCCTGGCCCCGCCCGGGGCCGTGCGCAGCCGCAGCCAGTCTGGAATGGTCATAGGTTCGTCTCCACCCTTCTGCCGGCCACCACGGTGACCTTCTCCACCACCGCGGCCCCCAGGGTGCCGCTCTCGCCGATCTTGCTCCACTGGCACCCGCTGTAGATCACCCGGCGGTCCGGCTTGCAGATCACCAGGCTAAAATCCTCCAGGCTGTAAAAGTCGATCCCGTCGGCCAGGGCCTCGTCGGTGGCGTAGATTCGGGTGAGTTCCAGCACATGCTGGTGCTGCCCCGGAATGGTGGCCACCGGCTCACTTTCGCCAAAGGCCTCCACCGTGGTGCTGGTCTTGGTGGTCTGGGCGGTGTAGCTCTGGACCACCGCCACCTTCTTGCCGTCCACCTCCAGGTAGATGTCCCGGCTGGTGGGAATGATGGTTGCTGCCATAGATCCTCCCTCCTTACACCGTGATCTGGGCGCTGAGCCAGATCTGGTTGAGCCCCTGGGCCACCGTGAAGGAGAAGGTCACCAGGCACACCGTGGGGTCGCTCTCCAGGGCCTGGGCGGTGACCTCCCCGTAGCCGGAAATGATCCCCGCGGCCACCTTCCCCTCCAGCTCCAAAATCACCTGGGACCGCACCGCTCCCCGGGTCTGGGCCGTGTTCTTAGCCCGGGCGAACTTGGCCCCCAGGGCCGCCCGAATGCTGGGGATCACATCGTCCACCACCAGGATGGTGGTCAGCTCCCGCCAGGTGGCATCCGCCGCTTCCCCGGTCTTGGTGCGGGTGGTCACCCCTCGGATCACCGAGCACACGCCCCCCACCAGCTCCACCGGGGTCACGCCCCCCTGGAGAAGGGTGTCCACCTCGCTCTCACTGTACCGGGTGGCCAGGCTGCCGATCCCCTGGAGGATCGCCCCGCCGAAGGGGCGGGCGGGGTCTGCCTCCCCGCAGATGGCCCCGGCCAGGGCGGCGGCCACCCGGGCGCCCCCGTCCTGGGCTGTCTCCCCCGGGGCCACCAGCACCACCCGCTCGCTGTTGAGGCTGGCCGCCCGGGTGGTCAGCTGGGTCACCGTCTCCCCGGCGCCCCCGGGGACCACGGCGATGCGCTCCTTTCGGTCCTGGGCCGCAGACGCCGCATGGTCCCGCAGGGCCTGCTGCACCGTGAGGGTCTCGCTGTCGCAGACCACCACCTTCAGGTTTTCCTCCTGGGCCAGCAGGGCAAAGGCAGCGGCATAGCCGCTGCTGTCTTCCACGGGCACCGCCAGCACCCGGGCCGCCCCGTTGGCCATGCACACCTGCACCAGCTGGGTGAGGTTGTCCTCCTTGCCAAAGGCCTGGGCCGCCTCGGCCTGGGTGCCCAGGGGGTAGACCGTCCCCGGGGTGCCCCCTTCGCTCAGGCCCACCACCCCGGCCCAGCCCCGCCGGGGAGAACGCCCCACCACCGAGGAGGCCTCGTACACCGAGTACACCCCCGGCCGCAGATGGCTTGTCACCGTTGTGCTCATAGCACCACCTCTCCTTTCACCGCAAATCCCACAATCTCTCCGCTCTCCTGGGTCCGGGCCACCAGCCACCCCCGGCAGTGGGCCTGGAGCTTCACCCGAAACATCCCCCACTGGGCATCAAAGGCGGCCTCCCCCAGGATCCACTTCTCCACGGCAAACCCTGCCGGGCCCCCGGTGAGGAAGGCCGCCGCCACCTGGTCGGCCAGCGCCCGGCACCCAGCCTCCCCCGCCTGGCTCGGGCTGTAAAGGGTGAGGGCAAAGGTCACCCCCACCTGCTGGCCATAGGTCTCCGTCCAGGTCTTGGCCGCCGGGTCGTAGGTCTGCCCCAGGTAGTTCTGAAATCCCCCTCCGCTGGCCCGCACTTCCTGGATCTGCACCACCGCCACCGGCGTGGTCCCTTCCTCTCTCGGTTCCCTGGGCCAGGCGGTGAGGGCGGGGATGCCCTCCCCCGCCAAGAAGTCCGTCATGGCCTGGCGCAGGGCCGTCAGCGTGGTGTTCACGATCCTCCCTCCTCCCGCCGGCGGAGCACCGCCCGCCAATAGATCCTCTCCTCCCCCGCCCGCACCGGGCGGAGGTTTACCACGGTATAGACCGTCTCCCCCTGGGTCACCGTCCAAACTCCCGCCGCCTCGGAGAATGGGAGCTCCGCCTGGCCCAGGCAGAGGGTCTCCTCCACCCGGGCCAGGCCTAAGTCCGTGGGGACAAACTGGGGCTTTCGGTCCAGCACCGGCCGCAGCACCGCCCGGCCGGAACCCAGGGTCACCCCGTCCTTGGCCACCGTCACCACCTGGCCGTACCGGGCGGCGATGGCGTCAAACACCCCGGCAAAGCTCATCCCTCCACCTCCCAAAAAGCAAAGGCCTCGTCCCGGACAAAGGGGGCCATCAGGACCTCGGCCTGCCGGCCCAGGCTCCGGGCACAGGCGTCCATCCCCCCGCTGCCCCGGTCCACCCGCAGGTCCCCGGCGGTGAAGGACACCGGCACCGGCTGGCTCTGTTCCAGCGCCCCGGCCATGGCGGACAGGGCCGTCCAGGCCGCCGCCACCGCCATCACCTGGCCGCAGTCGTCCACGGTCACCCCGTCTCGGAGCTGGCCTGCCCACCGGTCCCAGGCGGTCTCACACAGGAGGGAGAGGACCCCCTCCTCCCCCTCCGTCAGCGCCCGCCCGGCAAAGGCCAAGGCCAGGTTCAGCACATCCTCCCGCCCCGCCATCAGGGCTCCTCCGTCTCGGCGGGGGCGGTGCCGATCTGCAGCACCTTGGCCGCCGGGGTAAAGATCTTGGCAAACCCGGCAATGGAGGTCACCGCCGCCCGCTCCAGCTGCCGGTCGATGAGCTTGTCGTACTCCACCAGCACATCGCTGGCCCGCACCATCTCCAGGGCGTAGTTCCGGTCCAGCCCCAGAATGGTCCCGCTGGGCACCGCGCTGCTGCGGAGCAGGGTGGCCCCCATGGGGGTCACCAGCTGCCCGGTGCCCTGGAAGGTCAGCCCCGCCGTGCCGTCCTGCATCTCCGGAAGCTTCAGGATCCGGGCCATGGCATCCCCCACCACCAGGGTGTTCATGGCATAGGGGGAAAACTGGCTCCAAAAGTCCACCAGCGCCTCATAGGTCAGCGTCCCCGCCGTGCCGGCGATGGGGTCGGTGCCCACGGTGTACACTGGGGCGGCGTTCTCGTTCCCGTCCCCATTCTGCAGCACGTCGATGGCGTCAGCCACCTGCATCCGGCTGATGTAGGCCCCGATCTGCCGCAAAGTCACCGAGAACAAATCCAGCCGCTGAAACTGGATGGCCTCGTAGGAGGCCACCAGCATCCGTCCCCGCTTGTGCAGCTGCACCAGGTTTTCCTTGGTGTGCACCCGGGTTTCCGGGATGGCCGCCCCCTCGGCCACCAGGTTCAGCTGCTTTTCCTCCTCCGTGGGGGTGGAGGCAAGGGACCGGTAGTCCAACCCGCTGATCCGGGTCTCCGTGGCGATCATCTGGGGCAGGATGTCGTTCTCCTCCATCCCCTGGTGAACCGCCCGGGCCACATATTCGGGGAAGAGCACCGCCGACTCCCAAGTGGCAAAGAACTTGGCCACCACGTCGGAGCCCGCCCCCTTCACCTTGATGTCAAACCGCTTCAGCTGCCGCTGAAAGGCGTCCAGGTGCTCCAGCGGCGTCCCCCGGTACTGCTCCGAGGGGTCACACTTCTCCAACACCTGGGTAAAGGAATGCCCGGCCTCACCGTACATCCCCTTGTCCAGCTTTACCGTCTCATAGGAATATGCCATGTTCCCTCTCCTTTCCGCTCACAGAAACAGCCCCAGGGTGCTTGTCTCCTCGTCTACCCGGACCACCAGGCAGGCCTTGCCCGCCTCGCCAGTGGTCACCGTCCGCAGGCCCTGGCTGCCGTTGGTCATCAGTTCCTGCCAGCCCAGCGCCGGGGCCGTGCCGGTGTAGGGCAGGGTCACATACCCCCGGATCTGCACCGCCGCGTAGTTCCCCCGCTTCTGCAGCAGCACACCGATGGGCGCTTTGCCCGTCCCCCCGTCGGCCACCGTGTCGTTGGCGCTGAGGATGACGGGGCTGCCCGCCTCCACCGTACCGCTGCACCGGAAGGTCACCACCAAGTTGTCCATGCCGTCAAATGCCACGCTCATCTGTCTTCCTCCCTTTCTTAAATCACGAAGGAGCGGTCCCGCTCCGCCCCCTCCTGGGTTGTCTCCCCGCCGTAGTGCAGCTGCACCGGCAGGGGGAGCTGCCCCTCCAGCCGCCTGGCATAGCAGGCCTGCAGGGCCTCCAGCTCCTCCTGGTTCAGCTTACTGGCGATGCCCTGCAAGATCGCTTCCCCCAGGGCCGGCTCCGCCAGCAGGCCCAAGCGCACCGTCTCCCGGCGCAGGTCCTCCAGATGCCGCCGCCCTGCAGCGGCCTCCTTCTCCAGCTGGTCCAGCTCCGCCTGCCAGACCCCGTCCCGGTCCCAGGCCGCCAGGGCCTGCCGCAAGGTGGTTCCCGGCTGGAAGCCCTTCACCACCCCCGCCCTGGGCTGGGCAGGCACCGCCACGAAGGACCATTCAAAGGCGTCCGTGGGCTCTGCCAGGCGCACGATGCACCGCTTCTCCCCATAGACCTGTCCCTTCCCGTGGCTGCACTGGCCTCGGTCGTGGATGTCATGGCCGCAGATGGAGCACACCTGCCGGCGCACCGCGCAGCTGACGCTGACCTCCTTCTTGATCCCCCCTTCGATCTCCGCAATGAGCCCCGCGTTCTCCGCCGTACGGAGCATGTAGGCATAGCCCTTCAGGTAGCACCCCGGCTCCCCGGCCTCGGTGACCACCCCGGGCTCCTCCACCAGCTCCGTGCGGTAGATCCGGGCCCGCTGGTCCTTGGCGCTCCAGCTGTGGTCAAAGATCCCCGTCTTTCCCACAAAGAGCGCTGCCAGCTGCTCCAAATCCGCCCGGGCGAAGTACTCCAAGTCCCGGTCGGTCTGGTTGTCACACAGCCGCACCCCGAAGGGGTACACCTCCTCTGCCGTCAGGCTGGTGTTCCCCAGGGCGTTGATGGCCGCCAGTTCCCCCTCCACAGGGTCAGCTTGGGTTCTGGTCTGTTTCCGTACTGTCTCCATGGGTCTCCTCCTCTCCATGCGTTTTCGGTGGCGCCTGGCTGGGCCGGGTGGGCTGCTCCCCCTCCAGCTGCCGGGCCTGTTGGCGGTAGAGGGCCGCCCGGGCCTCCTCCACCTGGTCCTGGAGGTTGATCTCCTCCCACTCCACTTGAACGTCGCTGTCCTTCCCGTGCAGCCGCAGCCACAGGGCGCAGATCCTCTCCACCACCGGGGTCAGGGTCCGTCGCAGGGCGGTGAGCTCGCTGGTCATGATGTCCGCCTGCTGGCTGCTCATCCGCTCGGTGGAGGACCAGTTCAGCCCCAGCAGAAACGGGGGAATCCCCGTCTGGGAGATGAGCTGCTCCAGCAGCAGCCGCACCGGCGCCTGACAGTCGGGGATGTCGCACTCCGCGCCGATCACACGGATCTCCACATCCCCCACCGCCACAAAGTCCCGCACCGAACCGGCCCGGGTGCTTCCCATGGCCTCGGACCACCGCTGGGCCAGCAGTTGGCTGCGCTCCTTCACCTGCCGGGGGTCGGCCTCCCCGTCGGGTTTGTAGACCACGGCAAACCGGACGTTCCCCGCCCGCTCCCAGTTGGCCCCCAGGGTCTGGTAAATCTTCAGCAGCACCCCCGCCAGAAACGGCATACTCCGCAGCAGGGACACCCCATAGGGGTTCTCCGGGCTGGGGTGGTACGGGGTAAAGAGGAGGAGCTCCTGCCTCGGCAGGTCCTCCACCGACCCGTCGGGCCGCTTCTGGGCCAGCACCACCTCCAGGGGGGAGTCCCCCTCCCGCACCTGGATGTCCGACACCCGCCCGCACAGCACCGCCGCGATCTCCCGCCCGTCCCGGCTGGGGACGATCTCCCCCACCGCCCGGCCACAGGTGAGCAGGCAGTCCAGGTAGCTGTCCAAAAAGGCCTGGATGCCCTGCTGGTTCCACCCCGCCGGCACCGTGCGCAGGAAGTGGTTCAGCGCCGCCTCCACCCCCTTGTCCGGGCAGGTCACCCCCACGCCGCCGGCCAAGCGCACCAACTTCCGAATGGCCGCGTCCACCACCGGCACCGCCTCTCGAATGGCCCGGTACAGGTCAAAGGCCGGCTCGTGCAAAGGGATATACCCATCGATCAAGGCGAAGGGGTGCCGCTCCGCCGGCCGCAGCTGGGGCGGGGCCGGCGGTGGGGTCTCCTCCTTCGGCCGCCTGTTCCAAAATCCCATGGTTTCCTCCTTTCCTCAGCGGGGCCGCTCCACATACCCCGCGTAAAATGACGCCCCCCGCTCCGCGGGGCTCACCACCGTGGCCACAAAGTAACGGATCTCGTCCATCGCGTGGTCATCCTCCTTGCGCACCCGGTCCTGGTCCCCGGAATGTAGGTCCCAGCAGTAGGACCCAAACTCCCGGATGGCGTCCTGGCAGGGCTCGCAGATCACAATGCGCCCGTTCTTCAGGGCATCCGCCGTGCGCCGGATGCCCGAGAGCACCTCGTTGTCCGCCTTGCGCACGTTCCACCCCGCCCGGCGCAGCGTCTCCAGAAAGGAGGCCGCCGACGGATCCACCACCACCGCCTCAATGGCCCGCCCTCCGGCCAGTTCCGCCAGCCGCTGGGCATACTCCTGGTCGGTCTGCTGCCGCCGGGCCTGGCGGGCGTCGTAGTAGTACTCCGCCACCCGGTACCACACCCCGCCGTACTCCCCCCACAGCCCCATGGAGGTGGGGTTCACCGTCCCGTAGTCGCAGGAGAGGATCCACCGCCGGGCCGGCCCCTGGGGCACCGGCTGGACCATCCCCTCGTCAAAGAAGTCGTACACCAGCCCGTCTGCCGCCGTCCACTCCCCCAGGATGAACCGCCGGTAAAAGGCCCCCTGAAAGGTCCGCTCATACCGCTGCCGGGTCTCCAGGGAGAGGGTGGGGTTGTCCTCCATCCGAAACCGCAGGTGGAGAAGGTTCCGTTCCTCCGCCTTGCAGATCCATTCCCGGTAAAACCAGTGGCCCGGCCCCGCCGGGTTGCAGGAGAACCAGAACTTGGCCCCCGTCACCGAGCACCGGGCGCAGGCCTGCTCCACAAAGGACCGGGGCATCAGGGCCACCTCGTCCAGCAGCACCCCCGCCAGGGTGATCCCCTGGATCAGGGCGGCGCTGCCCTCGTCCATTCCCCCAAAGAGGAAGTAGGTGTTCTCCACCCGGCCATACCGCACCGTCAGCCGGTTCCGTCCCCGCTGCTCCTCCCACTGAAACCCCAGCCCGCCCAGCACCGGCAGCACCGAGGCCAGCAGGTTCCGCCGCACCGATTCCGTGGTCTTGCCGCACAGGGCAAACTGCTGCCCCCGGAACCGGCTCATGCTCCACAGGAAGAAGGACAGCCCCAGGCACAGGGTCTTCCCGCTGCGCACCGCCCCGTCGCACACAATGGCATCCCGGTCCCGGTGGGGGGAGCCCCGGCTCCACCACCCCAGGACCTGCTTCTGCCTGTCCGAAAATTGCAGTCTCACCGCTGGGAACACATCCCCTCCGGGGCCGCCGGCCGGTCCATGGCCTCCAGGAAGGCCCCCAAACCGTCCTCCTCCGCCTTCTGCTGCTCCAGGAGCTTCTCCAGCACCGCCACCCGGTCGGTGAGTTTGACCTCCACTGCCCCGTTGCTGCTGCGCTTGAACTCCGTCAGGCACCGCAGATCCAGCCCGTCGATCTGGCCCAGACCGTCCTGGTCCAGGTAGGCCAGCTTTACCGCGTCGTTGGCCCGGCCCATGGCCAGGTCCATCATCTCCCGCAGCACCTGCTGCCGCGCCAATCCTTCCGTTTTCATCGGCATCCCTCCTCAACCACCCCTGGAACACCCCTTCTACGGGGACGTTTTCGTACACGTCATTGCAAATTTTTTGATTTTTCTAAGATTTTTCCCTCTTCCGGCACCGTCTCCCCCCTCTCTCAGGCCCCGCTCCCATTGACATCTCCTTCCCCTATATATTAAAGTAGGGAGCAGAATAGTGAGGTGATTGCATGGAACGCGACCGCGTCTATCTCCCCAAAAACCCCTCCCTTCCCACCGTGCCCAGCCAGCTGGCCACCCTGCCCTGCTTCTTCGCCATTCTGGAGAGTTCCTTCGATGGCATTTTCATCACCAACGGCCAGGCGGTGCCCATCTGGGTCAACCATTCCTATGAGGTCATCTCCGGCCTGTCCGCCCGGGACGTGCTGGGTATCCCCATGGATGAACTGGTCCGCCGGGGCCTCATCTCCAACTCCGCCACCCTCCAGGCCCTGGAGATCGGCCACTCCTACACCGCCAACCAGTCCTTCGTCACCGGCAAGCAGGCCCTGGTCACCAGCACCCCCATTTATGATGAGAACGACCAGGTCTGCCTGGTGGTCACCAACGTTCGGGACATCTCCGAACTGGTCTCCCTCCAGGAGACCCTGGACCAGCAGCGCCGCCTTTCTTCCCGGTACCAGCAGGAGATTGAGGTCATCCGCAACCAACTGCTGGGCTCCTCCCAAATGGTGGCTGAAGACCCCGCCACCCTAAACCTGCTGCGCATCGTGGGCCGGGCCGCCCAGCTGGACACGGTCATCCTCATCCAAGGGGAGACCGGTGCCGGTAAGGAGCGCATCGCCTCCTACATCCATCAGCACTCCCCCCGGGCCCGGAAGAACTTCATCCGGGTCAACTGCGGTGCCATCCCAGAGAGTTTGGCCGAAAGCGAACTCTTCGGCTACGAGCGGGGTGCCTTCACCGGCGCCAACCGGGAGGGGAAGGCCGGCCTCTTCGAGGTGGCCAACGAGGGCACCATCTTCCTAGACGAGGTGGGGGAACTCTCCCTGGCCACCCAAACCAAGCTCCTCCGGGTCCTCCAGGAGCGGGAACTCACCCGGGTGGGGGGCAGCAAACCCATCTCCATCGACGTCCGGGTCATCGCCGCCACCAACCGGGACCTGCAAAAATGCGTCACCGAGGGCACCTTCCGGGAGGACCTCTACTACCGCCTCAGCGTCTTTCCCGTCCGCGTCCCGCCCCTGCGGGAGCGGAAGTTGGACATTCCCAAACTAGCCCGCTCGGTGATCGACGAGCTCAACCAGACCTATGAGCACAAGAAATCCCTCACCCCCGGGGCCGAGGCCCTCCTCCTCCAGTACAACTGGCCGGGCAACGTCCGGGAACTGCGCAACGTCATGGAGCGCGCCTTCATTATGAGCGACGGCGAGCAGATCCAGCCCCAAGACCTGGCCATCCTGGACGGCAGCACCCTCCACGCCCCTCGGACCATCTCCCCCACCTACGGCGCCCCCACACAGGATACCGCCGCGCCTGCCCCCGCCCCCACCCTCACCGGGGAACCCCTCCAAACCCAGGTGGACCGTTTTGAGGCCGCCCTCATCGCCCAGGCCCTGTCCCAGGCCCCTTCCCTTCGGGCCGCCGCCCGGCTGGCCCAGATGGACCCGGCCACCTTCCTCCGCCGGAAGAAAAAGTACCAAGCCCTGGGGCTCCTTTCCCCGGAGGAATAGGTGATTCATTTTTAAAACATCCTTCCCCGAGAGGGCCCACCCTATCTTGTTTTATTTTTGATGCCCGTTTCAAATTTGAACGAGTTTTCGTCTAAATTCGCCAATGCTAACCCGATATTTTCTTTCCTCTTTTTCCATTTTTTTGAAAAATCTCCCGGAACATCCGCAAGGCGGGGCGGATATTCCGGGAGGTTTTTTCCTCTTTTTTCGTGTTTTTTCTCTTTTTTTCTGAAAAAGCAAAAAAACAATTCGAGTTGGCACATAAATTGCTTGTATATTGGGGCAGACCTGCCAATCCTCCTCCCTTCGCTGACAACGAGGTACACAAGAGTTTGGCAATGTAACCTGAAAAAATCACCGAGCAGAAAAGAAAGGAAGTATCTACTATGGCACTGATGACCGGTAATGAATATGTCGAGAGCCTGCGGGCCCTGAACCTGCGCGTGTATATGTTTGGCAAAAAGGTGGAGAACCCCGTGGATGACCCCATCCTCCGCCCCTCCGTCAACTCCGTAAAGATGACCTATGACCTGGCCCAGGCCCCCCACTACCAGGACCTGATGACCGCCACCTCCCACCTCACCGGGGAAAAGATCAACCGCTTCACCCACATCCACCAGTCCACCGACGACCTCATCAAAAAGGTCAAGATGCAGCGCCTGCTGGGCCAGGCCACCGGCGCCTGCTTCCAGCGCTGCGTAGGCATGGACGCCATCAACGCCGTCTACAGCACCTCCTATGAGGTAGACCAGAAGTACGGCACCAAGTACCACGAGAACTTCCTGAAGTTCCTCACCGAGGCCCAGCAGAAGGACTGGACCATCGACGGCGCCATGACCGACCCCAAGGGCGACCGTTCCCTGCCCCCCCACAAGCAGGAGGACCCCGACATGTTCATGCGGGTGGTGGAGCGCCGGCCCGACGGCATCGTGGTCCGGGGCGCCAAGGCCCACCAGACCGGCATGTGCAACTCCCACCAGGTGCTGGTGATGCCCACCCAGGCCATGGGTCCCGATGACAAGGACTATGCCATCTCCTTCTCCGCCCCCGCCAACGCCGAAGGCCTGTTCATGATCGTCGGCCGCCAGAGCTGCGACACCCGCAAGCTGGAAGGCACCGACATCGACGTGGGCAACGCCCAGTTCGGCGGCGTGGAGCTGCTGGTGGTCTTTGACGACGTGTTCATCCCCAACGAGAACATCTACCTCAACGGCGAGACCGAGTTCGCCACCATGCTGGTGGAGCGCTTCGCCGGTTACCACCGTCAGAGCTACGGCGGCTGCAAGGTGGGCGTGGGCGACGTGCTCATCGGCGCCGCTGCCGTGGCCGCAGACTACAACGGCGTGCCCAAGGCCAGCCACATCAAGGATAAGATCATCGAGATGATCCACCTCAACGAGACCATGTATTCCTGCGGCATCGCATGTTCCGCCGAGGGCACCAAGACCGCCTCCGGCAACTACCTCATCAACCTCCTGCTGGCCAACGTCTGCAAGCAGAACGTCACCCGCTTCCCCTACGAGATGGCCCGGATCGCCGAAGACCTGGCCGGCGGCGCTGTGGGCACCTGCCTGTCCGACGCCGACCTCAAGGGCGAGTTCACCGGCCCCTGGGTCCAGAAGTACATGAAGAACGGCACCGGCACCACCGCCGAGAACCGCATGCGCATCCTCCGCCTCATTGAGAACCTCTCCCTGGGCGCCGGGGCTGTGGGTTACCGCACCGAGTCCCTCCACGGGGCTGGCTCTCCCCAGGCCCAGCGGGTCATGATCGCCCGCCAGGGTGACATCGAGGGCAAGAAGCTGCTGGCCAAGCGCATCGCCCACGTAAAAGAAGACTAACGAAGCAACTTAACTTGGAATCCCCACGAAACAGGAGGCAAACCCGATGACTTCAACCACGAAACTGGAACAACTGCTGGATGAACTGGTCCGCCCCGCCCTCCGTGCCCACGGAGGCGACGCTGAACTGGTGAGCTTCCAGGACGGCATCCTCCGCCTGCGGATGCTGGGTCAGTGCGCCGGCTGCCCCGCCGCCACCATGACCAACGAAACCCTCATTGAGGGACAATTGATGCCTCTGCTTCCAGATCTGAAAGAGGTCATCCTGGTCCACACCGTGGACGATTCCCTGCTGGCCCAGGCCCGGGCGATGATGCAACGCGCCCGGGCCCACGACCAGGGCTAAGAAGGAGGAACCCCATATGGATTGGAAAACCTGGTACCAAGAACACTGCTGCTCGGCGGAAGAGGCCGTCCGCCGCATCCAATCTGGCGACCGCGTCGTGGTGGCCCACGCCACCGGCGAGCCGTCCTACATTCTGGATGCCATGGTGGCCAACGCCGACCAGTATGAAAACGTGGAGATCGTCCACATGGTGGCCATGGGCAAGGCAGAGTACTGCAAGCCCGAGTATGACCGCAACTTCCACCACAACAGCTTTTTCCTGGGGGCCACCACCCGGGCCGCCGCCGCGGAGGGCCGGGCCGATTTCACCCCCGTGTTCTTCTCGGAGATCCCCTCCGTCCTGGAGGAGATCCTCCATCCCAACGTGGCCATGATCCAGGTCTCTCCCCCCGATGAGCACGGCTACGTCAGCCTGGGCGTCTCGGTGGACTATACCAAAACCGCCGCCGAGGTGGCCGACCTGGTCATCGCCCAGGTGAACAAGCAGATGCCCCGCACCTTGGGGGATGCTTTCCTCCACGTCACCCAGCTGGACTGCATCGTGGAGACCGACTTGCCCGTCATCGAGCTGGCGCCCCCCAAAATCCGGGACGTGGAGCGGGGCATCGGCAAGAACGTGGCCCAACTCATCCGGGACGGCGACACCCTTCAGCTGGGCATCGGCGCCATCCCCGACGCCGTCCTCCTCTTCCTGAAGGAGAAGAATGACCTGGGCATCCACTCGGAGATGTTCTCCGACGGCGTGGTGGAGCTGGTGGAGGCCGGCAACATCACCAACCAGAAGAAGACCCTCCACCGGGGCAAGAGCGTGGCCACCTTCCTCATGGGCACCCGCCGCCTCTATGACTACGTGGACAACAACCCCGCCGTGGCCATGTACCCCGTGCAGTACGTCAACGACCCCTACGTCATCGCCCAGAACGACAATCTGGTGTCCATCAACTCCTGCGTCCAGATCGACATCATGGGCCAGGTGGTGTCCACCTCCGCCGGCCTGCGGCAGATCTCCGGCGTAGGCGGCCAGATCGACTTCGTCCGGGGGGCCAATATGAGCAAGGGCGGCCGGGCCATCATGGCCATGCCCTCCACCACCGGCGGCGGCAAGATCTCCAAGATCGTCCCCTTCCTGGACCAGGGCTCCGCCGTCACCACCTCCCGCAACGACGTGAACTACGTGGTCACCGAGTACGGCATCGCCCAGCTCCGGGGCAAGAACCTCCGGCAGCGGGCCGAGGAACTCATCGCCATCGCCCACCCCGACTTCCGGGATGAACTGCGGGCTGAGTTCCGCCGCCGGTATCCCAGAGACTACTAATCCCAACCATCCCCCCAAGAAAGTTGAGGTGCTATCCCATGACCCAATTTGAAGTAAAGCCCACCATTCAGATTTGCGACACCTGCGCAGAGCTTGCCCAGGCCCTGGAGCTGGGGCCCAAGGATCTGATCCTCACCAACCAGTACATCTACGATCCCTATTTTGGCCCTCTGAACCTCTCCTGCCCCACCATCTTCCAGGAGAAGTACGGTGCCGGTGAGCCTTCGGACGAAATGGTCACCGCCATCTACAACGACATGCCCAAGGACGTCACCCGGATCGTCGCCGTCGGCGGCGGCACCGTGGTGGACATTGCCAAGGTGCTCAGCCTCAAGACCGTCACCCCCATCCTGGACCTGTATGACGGCAAGATCCCCCTGGAAAAGGGGAAGGAGCTCATCCTGGTGCCCACCACCTGCGGCACCGGCAGCGAGGTCACCAACCTCTCCATTCTGGCTCTCATCTCCCTGAACACCAAGAAGGGTCTGGGCGCCCCCTGCATGTTCGGCGACAAGGCTGTGCTGGTCCCCGAGCTGCTGAAGACCCTGCCCCTGTCCGTCTTCGCCACCAGTTCCATCGATGCCCTCATCCACTCCATCGAGTCCAGCCTCTCTCCCAAAGCCAACCCCATCACCGAGCTCTTTGGGTACAAGGCCATTGAGATCATCCTCAAGGGCTACATGGAAATCCGGGACAAGGGCCCCGAGGCCCGCATCCCTCTGCTCAAGGACTTCCTCCTGGCCAGCACCTACGGCGGCATCGCCTTTGGCAACGCCGGCTGCGCCGCGGTCCACGCTTTGAGCTACCCCCTGGGCGCCGCCTACCATGTGCCCCACGGGGAGTCCAACTACGCCATGTTCACCGGCGTCATGAAGAAATACATGTCCATCCGCACCGACGGGGCCATCGCCAAGCTCAACGCCTACATGGCCGGCATCCTGGGCTGTGACGTGGACAAGGTCTATGAAGCCCTGGAGGATCTGCTGAACACCCTGCTGCCCAAAAAGGCCCTCCACGAGTACGGCATGAAGGAGAGCGAGCTGGAGGAGTTCACCGACTCCGTCATCGCCAACCAGCAGCGCCTGCTGAACAACAACTTCGTACCCCTGAGCCGGCAGGATATTCTGGACATCTACACCAGCCTGTATTGATCCCATTGGAATGTGTCACGGCCAGGCCGTGAGCAGATAGCGACCCTTCCCACCAGATCAGCAACAAGGAAAAGAAAAAAGAAAGGACGGAATTGCAAAATGTTACGTACTGACCTGCCTAAGATCATCACCGACACGCTGCCCGGTCCCAAGGCTCAGGCCATCATCGACCGCCGGGCCAACATCGTCCCCGACGCCATCCGCTGCGTCTATCCCGTGGTCATCGCCAAGGGCGAGGGCGCCATGCTGGAAGACGTGGACGGCAACCGCTTCCTGGACTGGATCGGCGGCGTGGGCGTGCTGAACATCGGCTACTCCCATCCCGAAATCGTGGAGGCTGTCAAGGAGCAGTCTGAGAAGTATTTCCACGGCATGTTCAACATCGTCACCCACGAGGGCTATGTGGCCCTGGCCGAGAAGCTGGCCGCCATCGTCCCCGTAAAGGGCGACAAGAAGCGGGCCTACTTCGCCAACTCCGGCGCCGAGGCCGACGAGAACGCCGTCAAGGTGGCCCGCGGCTACACCAAGCGCCCCAACATCATCACCTTCACCGGCGCCTTCCATGGCCGCACCCTGCTGACCATGACCATGACCGCCAAGAAGGCCTATGCCACCGACATGGGCCCCCTGGCCGAGGGCGTCTACCGTGCCCAGTTCCCCTACTTCTACCGCAACCCCGCGGAGATGACCGAGGAAGAGGCCATCCAGTACTACATCAACAGCATCTATGACATCTTCGAGGAAGGCACCGCCGCCGACACCGTGGCTGCCATCGTGGTGGAGCCCCTCCAGGGCGAGGGCGGCTTCATCCCCGCTCCCATTGAATGGGTGAAGGCCCTGCGGAAGGTCTGCGACGACCACGGCATCCTCCTCATCGCCGACGAAGTGCAGAGCGGCTTCTGCCGTACCGGCCGGATGTTCGCCACCGAGTACTGGGCCGAAGCCGGCGTCCAGCCCGACATTTTGGCCACCGCCAAGTCCATCGCCGCCGGCATGCCCATCAGCGCCATCGTGGCCCGGGAAGAGATTATGCAGGCCGTTCCCGCCGGCACCATCGGCGGCACCTTCTGCGGCAACGCTGTGGCCTGCGCCGCCGCCCTGAAGACCATCGAAATCATGGAGCGGGACCACCTGGCTGACCGTTCCCTGGAGATCGGCAAGATCGTCACCGACCGCTACAACCAGTGGAAGGAAAAGTACGAGGTCATCGGCGACGTCCGCGGCATGGGCGCCATGATCGGCCTGGAGTTCGTCAAGGACAAGAAGACCAAGGAGCCCAACGGCGAGCTGGTCTCCGCCATCGTCCAAGAGTGCGCCAAGAATGGCCTGATGGTTGAAAACTCCGGTCGTTGGGGCCAGGTCATCCGCTTCCTGGCGCCCCTGGTCATCACCGATGAGCAGCTGGAATGCGGCCTGAACATTCTGGAGAAGGCCATCCAGACCTGCCTGAAGTAATCCCCAGAAACCCGAGCCAATCTCCCTGTCCAAGGGGGAGGGTCCCTCCCCCTTGGACAGGCAACCTTGAAAACCAAATAGAGATTTTCCACCCCGACTGAGAAAAAGAGGTGTTTTATGAGCAACAATCCTGAGACCAAGGGCTTAAGTTCCTTTGACTTCTTTACCATCGGTTTCGGCGCCATCGTGGGCGTGGGCTGGGCCCTCTCCCTGAACAACTGGATGGCCAACAGCGGCGGCCCCATTCCCGCCGCCATCGGTTACCTGATGGTTCTGGTAATTCTCACCCCTGTGGCCCTGTGCTACTGCGAACTGACCCCCATGCTCCCCGTGGCCGGCGGCGGTGCGGCTTTCGCCTACCGTGCCTTCGGAGAGACAGCATCCATCATCTCCGGGTGGGCCGCCTTCGGTGCGTTCATCTTTATGCTTCCCTGGGAAGCCATCTACGTCACCGACGTGCTGTCCATGATCATCCCCGGCGTCCGGGGTGACACTCCGCTGTACACCTTGAACGGCGGCGATGTCTACCTGGGCGGCCTGATCATCGGTCTGGTGGTCACCGCCATCATCACCTGGGCCAACGCCAAGGGCGCGGTCTCCGCTGCCTGGTTCCAGAAGGTCATGACTGTCATCCTCTTGGCAGCAGCGGCCATTGGCATCATCTCCGGCATCTTCAAGTTTGACTTTGACAACCTGAAGCCCATCTATGAAAACGTCAACGATGCCAACCACAGCAGCATCTTCGGCGGTATCCTAGCCATCATGACCTCGGCCCCCTTCTTTATGTGCGGCTTTGAAACCATTCCCCAGGCCGTGGAGGACGCCTCCGGCGACGTCAAGGACGTGGGCAAGGCCGTGGTGATGGCCGTGGCCGTGGCCGCTCTGTTCTATGCTTTGGCTCTGTTTGTCCTGGGCGCAGCCGCTCCCTGGCAGGACTTCCTGGATGTGGACTCTCCCGCCGTGTCCAACCTGCTGCTGAACGCTTACGGCGGCGCCATCGGCCGGGTGCTGTATATCGTCATCCTCATCGGCACCTTGGCTGGCCTGCTGACCACCTGGAACGGCTTCTATGTGGCCGCCCCTCGTCTGCTCATGTGCCTGGCCCGTGCCAACCTGGTGCCCAAGGCTCTGGCAAAGCAGAACCCCAAGAACGGCGTGCCCACCAACGGCATCATCCTCTGCGCTGTCCTGTCGGCAGCCGGCCCCTTCCTGGGCGTCGGTTTGATCGAGCCGTTGACCTCCTTCTCCGGCACCGCCTGTCTGACCTCCTGGGCCATCACCTGCTTCTGCCTGATCCGTCTGCGGAAGACCGAGCCCGACCTGCCCCGGCCCTATAAGATCGTCGGCGGCACCCCCACCGCTTGGTTTGGCGGCATCGTGATGACCGTGATCTGGGTGATGTTCTTCATCCCCACCTCCCCCTGCTACATGGGTACCATGGCCATGATCATCTTCCTGGTCTGGATGGCCATCGGCATCATCCTCTACCTGGGCAACAGCGGCCAGCGCCGCAAAGTGCCCAAGGAAGAGCGGGCTGCTGCCATGTTCGCCACCATGGGCGACGAATAATCCCTGCCAAGTCTGACGCCTTGGCCCTACTCTCCCATTAGGAATGTCTCGGGCGGGAGGATGCTCCCATTGCCTCCCGCCCGGGTTTTCCCCTTTCGTTTCTGTTGAACTCCATACAAATCCCAGGGGGAGGCACTCCCCTCTCCCAAAACACCCCCGGCAGCGTTGCTGCCGGGGGTGTTTTTTACCGTTTTCTCCGGTAGGACGGCGGCAGCCCCAGTGCCTGGCGGTACTTGGCCACCGTTCGCCGGGCCACGGGGATACCCTCCGCCTGGAGGCGTTCCATCAATCCCTGGTCGCTGTAGGGACATCGAGAATCCTCCTCCGCCACCAGCTGGGCAATGCGGGCCCGGACGCCTTGGGGAGAGAGCCCCTCCCCCACCGCCCGGCCAAAGAACCAGCCCAGGGGAAAGACCCCCTGGCGGCACTGCAGGGCCTTGTGCCCCAGCGTGCGGCTCACGGTGGAGGGATGCAATCCCAAGGTCTCCGCCAGCTCCCGCCCCAGCAGAGGCCCCGGCACCGAGGTCCTCCCCCGGAAAAAGTCCTCTTGGGCCGCCACCAAGGCGGTGAGGCACCGCGTCAGGGTCTCCTGCCGCCGGCGGACGCACTGCAGCACCCACCGGGCCTGCTGAATCTTCTGGCGGAGGTAGTCCGCCGCCTCGCCGCCGGGGTCCTCCCGGGCCATCTGCAGGTAGGCCGGGCTGAGGTGGAACTGAGGCAGGTCCCATTGGTTCACAAAGATCTGCAGGGTCCCGTCGATCTCCGCCACCCAGGCATCGGGGCGGAGGTACTCGGTCTCCCCTTGGACTGCCCACGCCCCCACAGGGTTGGGGTCCAGCGCCCGGATGGCCTGGGCGGCCGCTTCCACCTGCTTTCTGGGCACCCCCAGCCGCCGGGCCAAGGCCCCGTACTGTTCCCGGGCCAGCAGATCCAGCCCCTTCTCACAGATGGCCAGGGCCACCCGATGGTCTCCCGGCTGCCGCTTCAGCTGGAGGGCCAGGCTCTCTCCGGCGCTCCGGGCTCCCACCCCCGCCGGGCCCAGGGACTGCAGGGCGGCAACCCCCTCCTCCAGCAGGGCCTCCGGCACCCCGGCCCGGGTCAGGTCCGCCAGATCCTCCGGATCCAGCCGGCCGTGGTCGTCCAGCAAGTCCACCAGGTACCGGCACACCGCCAGCAAAGGCTGCTCCAGCCCCTGCCGGTCCAGCTGCTCTACCAGGAAAAACGCCAAGGACTCCGGTTCCCGGTCCCGCCGGCCGGGTTCCCCCACCGCCGGCCCGCCGGAGGCCATCCGCTCCCCGGCCAGCCAGGGCACCCGGCTGGCAAAGGCGTCCCAAGCGGTCTCCCGGGCCCCTGGCGTCTCCTCCATCACCGGGTTCTCCATGGCCAGGTCCTGGAGGTAGTCTGCCAGTTCCAAGGTAGTCATCTGCAAAATTCCCATGGACTGGAGCAGCGTCGGGGAGAGCTTCAGCACCTGCGCCAGTTCCAGCTGCTGCTTGTGTTCCATGCCCGTTCCCCCTCTCCCAACGATTCTTCCCTGATGATAGCATAAACCCGCCAGCCCCTGCAAGGGTCTGGCGGGCCTGGCCGGGCGGGGGGCTGTTCACGCATCGCAGACCCCTTTCGATAACATCCAGCTGCTTCCCTATGCTCTCAAACGACAGTTCGGCCCCGGCGCTTTTCCCAAAGCGCCGGGGCCATGTTTCTAACGGGTTTATTTTCCGGTCTGCTCGCCGCCCTTTTCCTGGCCGGCGCCAAAGCCGCTGTTCTGCTTTCTGCCCTTCTTCTGCTGGCCCGCTTCCTTCGAGAACTGGCCGTCGCAGGGCTTGTTTTCCTTTTTCTGGCTCATGGATACATCTCCTTTCTCAAGAGTCCACCCCTACTATGCCCGGTTTGGAGGACGTTATTCCCTTGACGCCACCTTCCCACTATGCCATAATACAGAAAGGGATTTTTTGCCCCAAAACACCCGAAAACACAAGATTTGTTCAAACTTTTTTGCTATTCTATCCCCATCTTGATTTTCAATCCACAGAAAGAGGTGTCCCCATGGCAAGGAAAGTACTCATCGTAGAGGACGAGAGCAACATCGCCGAGCTCATCAACCTCTACCTGAAAAAGGAAGGTTACGAGACCATGATCGCCGAGGACGGCGGCAAAGCCCTGGAGCTCTACCGCCTCTTCCGCCCCGACCTGGTGCTGCTGGATATCATGCTCCCGGTGATGGACGGCTGGGCTGTCTGCGCCAAAATTCGGGAGACCGACAAAACCCCCATCATCATGCTCACCGCCAAAGGCGAAACCACCGACAAAGTCACCGGCCTGGAGATGGGGGCCGACGACTACATCGTCAAGCCCTTTGAGATGAAGGAGCTGCTGGCCCGGGTCCACGCCGTCCTCCGCCGCCTGGGGGGGGACGAGGCCAAGGCCCGCTGCCTCTCCTTCGACGGCCTGGTGATCAACCTGGACTCCTACGAACTGGAGGTCCGGGGCAAGCGGGTGGACACCCCCCCGAAAGAATTGGAGCTGCTTTACCACCTGGCCTCCTCCCCCAACCGGGTGTTCACCCGGAACCAGCTGCTGGACGAGGTGTGGGGCTTTGACTACTTCGGCGACTCCCGCACCGTGGACGTGCACATCAAGCGCCTGCGGGAAAAGCTGGAAGGGGTCAGCGACCAGTGGTCCCTGAAAACCGTCTGGGGCGTGGGGTATAAGTTCGAACTCCACAACGACTGACCGGGCACGCGGCTATGGCACAACCGAAAAGCATGTACCTGCGCCAGGTCACGGTGATGCTGGGCCTCATCATCCTCTGTATGACCCTGTTGGGCGCAGGGTTCTTCTCCCTGTCCTACCGCTACCAGCTCCAGGAGATCCAATCCACCCTGGACCGCAACGCCGGCTTCATCTCTGACTACGCCAGCGTGGCCCTCACCGAGGGCAGTTCCCTCACCGACAAGGACTTTGTCAACTACATCCAGTCGGTGGTCCTCCTCACCGACACCACCGTCCTGGTGTGCAACACCGAGGGCATGGTGGTCTGCGCCGCCGGCACAAACTGGAACCAGGAGCTGCTCACCTCCGGGGAGGTCTCCATCCCCGCCTGGGCCACCAACCAGCTGCTCAGCGGGCGGTCCTACAGCGGTATGACCACCTTTGACGGCATCTTCAACACCCGGTGCTACGTCACCAGCGAGGTCCTCTCCCCCCTGGTGCGGGATCAGAACACCGGGGAGCTGGTCTCCTCCAACGTCCCCACCGGCTTCCTCTTTGTGGCCAACGATGCCACCTCCGTGATGGAGTTTCTCCAGCACACCTTCCAGCTCTTCTTCATCACTGCCATTGCGGTTCTCCTGATCACCTTGATCATCTGCTCCTTCACCGTCCAAAAGATGGTGGACCCCTTGAAGAGCATGTGTTCCTTCGCCCACCGCTTCGCCCGGGGGGAGGTGGACGTGCGCATCACCGACTACAAAAACCGCAACGACGAGATCGGGGAGCTGGCCGCCGCCTTCAACGCCATGGCAGACTCCCTGTCCCAGGCCGAGCAGAAGCGCAGCGAGTTTGTGGCCAACGTCTCCCACGAGCTGAAGACCCCCATGACCACCATCGCCGGCTTTGCCGACGGCATTCTGGACGGCACCATCCCCCCGGAAAAAGAGCGGGAGTCCCTCCAGGTGATCTCCTCGGAGACCCGGCGCCTGTCCCGGCTGGTGCGGCGGATGCTGGAGCTGTCCCGGCTCCAGTCCTCGGAGCGGGTGGCCGCCCAGGAGCAATTTGACGCCGCCGAAATCCTCCTCCGGGTGCTGGTCAGCCTGGAGACCAAGATCACCGAGAAGGACCTGGAGGTGGAGACCCACCTCCCCAACGGCCCCGTCATGGTGTGGGGAGACCCCGACGCCGTCACCCAGGTGTGTTACAACCTGCTGGACAACGCCGTGAAGTTCGCCTCTCCCAAGGGGCTGCTCACCCTGAAGATCACCTCCAAAGCCGGCAAGGCCTACATCGCCATCGGCAACCAGGGGGAGACCATCCCCCCCGAACAGCTCTCCCACATTTTCGACCGGTTCCACAAGGCCGACTCCTCCCGCTCCACCCACAAGGACGGGGTGGGCCTGGGGCTGTACATCGTGAAAACCCTCCTGAACACCTACAAGGAGGACATCTTCGTCACCAGCGAAAACGGGTTTACCGAGTTCACCTTCACCCTCTCCGAGGTGTAAGGCAGCGGTGCCTCCCTCTATCTACCAATCCCAAAAAAGCCCGGAGCCGATTCGGCTCCGGGCTTTTTCCCGTTGGAAAGAGATTGGCGGGGGCGGTCAGCGGATCACCATGCCGGTCTGCCGCTCGTTCCAAATCCGCTCAAAGGTCTGGGCATTCTCCCAGTACTGGTAAACCTCACCCCGGTTGTAGTAGTTGTAGGGATCGGAGATCCGATATCCCCGTTCCGGGTCATAGCCGCACACCAGCACCGCGTGGTTGTTGCTCACCAGGCGCTGGGTGGTGCCCTCGATGTTGTAGTACCGGTAATACGGTGCTTCCCACCACAGGGTCATGTAGGCCACCACGCAGTTGCCCGCCAGCAGCTCCCGCTGCAGGTCGGTGATGGAGGCCCCCCGGAAGTCGGCGCACACCACGTCCCCGTTGCAGTAGCTGTTGGAGTACTCCGCCAGCTTGGCCGGGTAGATGGTGGTCCGGGTGCGTTTCGAGGTGTCGGGCACATAGGGGGAGCCCACAAACCCCTTCTCCGGGTTGGAGCTGTGCCGAGGCAGGTTGTCCAGGAAGTACTTCACCGACACGTCCGTGGCATACCCCTTGGCCTGCAGCCCCATCAGGGTGGACACAGCCTCGCACCCCACCCAGGCGTAGATGTTGTCAATCTGGCTGATGTAGGGCACATAGGGCAGCTGGTAGGAGGTCGCCGTCTGCACCAGGGCGCCATCGCTGCCCGCGGTGTAGGCTCCCACCACCTGGTTTACCGCCAGGTTGCCGTTCCGGTCCACGCAGTACAGCTGGCCGTCCACCTGGTGGACCCCAGCCTGGAAGGTCATCTGGGTCAGGTCCACGCCGGTCCAGGTCTCCCCGCTGCCATTGTCCACCGGGGTGTGCTGCACCGCCGCCTCTGCGATGGTGGTGGCCGCCCAATGGCTGGCCGGCACGTCTGCAAAGAGGCCCAGGGTCATCAGTTTATTGGCCTGGGCGCTGTCCCCCGTCCGGCCCAGCATCCGGTTGAGCACCGCGCAGGCCTCTGCCCGGGTCAGGCCGTTCTCCGGACGGAAGGTCCCATCGGGGTAGCCGCCGATCCAGCCCTGGGCGGCAGCTGCCCCGATGGCCTGGGCCGCCCAGTGGGTGGCGGGCACGTCGGGGAAGGTGGCCGTCCCCCCCTCCTGGGGGTTCACCCGCAGGAGCAGGGCCACAAACTCCGCCCGGGTAATCACATCGTTGGGGCGGAAGAAGGCACCGTTGTCAAAGATGCCCAAGGCGCACAGCGCCCGGGCCGGCTGGGCAAACCAGTCGCTGTCGGCCACATCGGTGTACCCACAGTCGCCGGTGCCGCTGTCCGGATCGGCCAGCAGGCGGTACAGGATCTGCGCCGCCTGGGCCCGGGTGAGCTGGGTCTCCGGCTGGAAGGTCCCCCCAGGGAACCCCGCCATGTAGGCCACATGGTCCTGGCGCAGGGCGATTCCCTCCGGCAGGGACTGGTCGGGGGTGGTGTCCTCCGGTTCCTCCGGGGTGGCGGGGGACTCGGGGGTCTCCGGCGCCTGGGTGTCTTGGTCCGGCGGGGTCACCGGCGTCTCCTCCCCGGTCTCCCCTTCCGGGGGCGTGGTCTCCGAGGTGAGGGGTTCCTCTATGACTTCCTTATCTGTGCTATCCGCCGGCGTATTCTCCACGGCCAGGGCCGGGGAAACCATCACCATCAGGGACAGCACCACCGCCATGCCGCCGGCCAGCATTCTTCTCTTCATCATCGTTCCTCCCGTTCTCTTTGGTAAAGATACTTTTATTATAAAACGCGGCCCGCCCCTCGTCAAGGCGAAATGCCCCCGCAAAAACTGTGTATGCCTCTTGACAACCGGGCAAAAATAAGCTATGATGGCCCAGTAAAAAGGGAGTAGCTGCCACAAGCAATTGTGGAGCCGCGGCGTCAATGCACGGGCAGGCTTGCCCCGCTGCGGTTTGAAATGGCGAGACTTTTGGATTCCATGCTGGGTGTGGGAGACAAAAGGTCTCGTTTTTTTGTGTCCCTGCACCGGAACGCGGAAAGGAAGAGAACACGGAATGAACAAACCCAACCAGATCTGGCAGCGGGCCGGCAAGGACCTGCTGGACAGCCTCCAAAGTGGCCCCCAAGGGCTCACCACCAAGGAGGCCCAGCAGCGCCTGGAGAAATACGGCCCCAACGAGCTGCAGGAGGGCGGCAAAAAATCCGGATTCCGGATTTTCCTGGAACAGTTTGCCGACTTCCTGGTGATCATCCTCATCGTTGCCGCAGTGATCTCTGCGGTGCTGGGGGATGTGGAGAGTATGGTGGTCATCCTGGCGGTCATCACCATGAACGCCATCCTGGGCACCGTCCAGACCATTAAGGCCGAGGCCTCGCTGGATAGTTTGAAACAGATGTCCGCCCCCACGGCCAAGGTGGTCCGGGACGGGAAGACCATCCAGATCCCCGGCCGGGATGTGGTCCCCGGGGACATTGTGGTGCTGGAAGCCGGTGACGCCGTCTGCGCCGACGGCCGCCTGCTGGAGAGCGCCAGCCTGAAAACCGCCGAGAGCGCCCTCACCGGGGAGAGCCTCCCCGTCGAAAAGGAGGAGACCCCCATCGAGGCCGAGGACGTCCCCCTGGGCGACCGGAAGAACATGGTCTTCTCCGGCACCTTCGTCACCTACGGCCGGGGCCGCTTCCTGGTCACCGGCACGGGGATGGAGACGGAGATGGGCAAAATCGCCTCCCTCCTGAAAACCACCTCCGAGAAAAAGACCCCCCTCCAGGTGAGCCTGGACAATTTCGGCAAGAAGCTCTCCATCGGCATCCTGGTGCTCTGCGCCATCCTCTTCGCCGTCAGCGTCCTGGTCCGGGGCGAGAATGTGATGAGCGCCTTCCTCTTTGCCGTGGCCCTGGCCGTGGCCGCCATCCCCGAGGCCCTCAGCTCCATCGTCACCATCGTCCTCTCCTTCGGCACCCGGAAGATGGCCAAGGAGCACGCCATCATCCGCAAACTCCAGGCGGTGGAAGGCCTGGGCTCCGTCTCCGTCATCTGCTCGGACAAAACCGGCACCCTCACCCAGAACAAGATGACCGTCCGTCAGCTCTATGTGGGCGGCCGGGTGATCCCCGCCGCCCAGGCGGACTTCAAGGACCCCATCCAGGAACCCCTCCTCCGGGCGGCCCTGCTGTGCAGCGACGCCACCGTGAACGAGCAAGGGGAGATCGGCGACCCCACCGAGACCGCCCTGGTCCGGCTGGGGGAGGACTTCGGCTTCGACGAACTGGACGTCCGGGAGCACTGGCCCCGGCTGGGGGAGCTCCCCTTTGACTCCGACCGGAAGCTCATGTCCACCCTCCACCAGTTCTCCGGGGGGTACATGCTCATGACCAAGGGCGCCGTGGACGTGCTCCTGGACCGCACCCTCCTGGGCCCCGGAGAGCGGGAGGAGATTGAGCGGGTCAACCAGTCCTTCTCCGAGCAGGGCCTCCGGGTGCTGGCCTTCGCCTGCCGCCGGATGGAGACCATGGAGGTCTCCCTGGAGGACGAGAACAACCTCCTCTTCCTGGGCCTCATCGCCATGATGGACCCCCCTCGGGAGGAGTCCAAGCAGGCTGTGGCAGAATGTATTGCCGCCGGCATCCGGCCGGTGATGATCACCGGCGACCACGTGGTCACCGCCTCGGCCATCGCCAAGGAGATCGGCATCCTTACCCCCGGCACCGAAGCCGTGGAAGGCGCTGTGGTGGAAAAGATGAGCGAGGAGGAACTCAAGGAGTTCGTCCCCAAAGTCTCCGTCTATGCCCGGGTGTCCCCGGAGCATAAGATCCGCATCGTCCGCGCCTGGCAGGAGAAGGGCGCCCTGGTGGCCATGACCGGCGACGGCGTCAACGACGCCCCCGCCCTGAAGCAGGCGGACATCGGCGTGGCCATGGGCATCACCGGCACCGAGGTGGCCAAGGACGCCGCCGCCATGGTCCTCACCGACGACAACTTCGCCACCATCGTCCAGGCGGTGAAGAACGGCCGGAACGTGTACGCCAACATCCGCCGGTCCATCCAGTTCCTCCTGTCGGGAAACACCGCCGGCATCCTCACGGTGCTCTACGCCTCCCTTATGGCCCTGCCGGTGCCCTTCCAGGCGGTCCACCTGCTGTTTATCAACCTGCTCACCGACTCCCTCCCCGCCATCGCCCTGGGGCTGGAGCCCCACAACGACCGGGTCATGCACGACAAGCCCCGTCCCCGGAGCGAGGGCATCCTCACCAAGCCCTTCCTCCTCAGCGTGGGGCTGGAGGGGTTGGTCATCGCAGCGGCTACCATCATCGCCTTCCACTTGGGCCTCAACTACGGCGGCCAGGCGGCAGGGGCCACCATGGCCTTCTCCACCCTGTGCCTGTCCCGGCTGTTCCACGGCTTTAACTGCAAGGCGGCAGAACCGGTGATTTTCACCCGGAAGTTCTGGAACAACAAGCCCCTGCTGGCGGCCTTCGCCGTGGGCACCCTCCTGTTGGTGGCCGTCCTGGCCATCCCCGTGCTGGAGGAGCTCATGCAGGCCGTGGCCCTGCCCTGGACCCTGGGGCTGGCCATCCCCGGCCTGGCCATCGGCAGCATGCTGGTCATCCAGCTGCTCAAGGCCATCCGCACCGGATTCGGCCGGAAACCGTAACCCACCCATCCCATCACAAAGGGGTGAGGCCCACGGGCCTCACCCCTTTTCTGCGCCCAAGGCGTCGCGCCTTACCTTCTGTGGATGCAGGTGGCCGAAATCTGGGGTGGGATGCTGTTGGTCATCGCACCGTTGTAGTGGATGCACAGGCAGTCCCCCACCTGATAGCAGCAGGCGTTGGCGGTGTTCACCTGTACCTGCTGGCAAGTAGAGCAGTCGCACACCAGCAGGGAATCGCACCGCACCTCCAGCACCCGGGCGGTCATGGTGGTGGCGGTGGTGGTTGGGGTACTGCCGGTGCAGCCGCAGCCCCAGGCATTGGAAACCGTGTTGTTACAGCACATGAAAGATACTCCTCTCCGGGGGGATCTCCCCCAGTGCAGTCTATGCCGAAGGGGCACGAAGGGTGTCGCCTTCCCCCACCGGGCCCGCCCCCGTCCACAAAAAACGGGGGGACCCCACAGGGTCCCCCCGAACATCTCGGTGGATGGGTGCCGCTTCCAGCGGCCTGGCTGGACGCCCTTAGAAGGGGTCCGGCGGCTGAGGCGGGTGCTTTCTGGCCTCCGCCTCGGCTTTGGCCTTGGCCTCGGCCTCCTGGGCCGCCTTCTGGGCGGCTTCCCGCTCCGCTTGGAGCCGGGCCTGATGGGCCTTCTCCTCCTCGGCCTTCCGGAGGCGGTGTTTCCGCTCCTCCTCCTTCCGCTGCTCCAGGGCGGCGGGGTCGTCAAAGACCAGAGCAAAGTCCTCGGCGGACATGGTCTCAAACTCCAGCAGGTACTCGGCGGTGCGGTCCAGCGCCTGGCGGTTCTGGGAGAGGATCTCCCGGCAGCGGGCGTAGGCGTGGTCCAGCAGCGCCTTGATCTCCTCGTCGATGAGGCCGGCCACCTCTTCCGAGTAGGCCCGGGCCTGGGTCATGCTCCGGCCGATGAAGACCTCCTGGTCGCTGTCGTAGGAGATGGCGCCCAGACGGTCGCTCATGCCGTACTTCGTCACCATGCTCCGGGCAATGGCGGTGGCGGTCTGCAAGTCGTTGGAGGCGCCGGTGGAGATGTCTCCCAGCACCAGTTCCTCCGCCACCCGGCCGCCCAGGCAGGTGCAGATGCGCTCCTGGAGCTCCGTGCGGGACTGGTACATCCGGTCCTCCTCCGGCAGGGAGATGGTCATGCCGCCGGCCGGTCCCCGGGGAATGATGGTGATCTGATGGACCGGGTCCTGGCTCTTCAGGGCATGGATCACCACCGCATGGCCCGCCTCGTGGTAAGCGGTGAGCCGCCGGGCATCCATGGGCACCACCCGGCTCTTCTTCTCCGGCCCGGCGATGACCTTCAGCATGGCCTCGTGGAGCACGTCCATGCGGATATAGGGCCGGTGCTCCCGGGCGGAGAGGAGGGCCGCCTCGTTGAGAAGGTTCTCCAGGTCCGCTCCGGTAAAGCCCACGGTGGCCTGGGCCACGGTGTGAAGGTCCACGTCCTCGGCCAGGGGCTTGTTCCGGGCATGGACCCGGAGGATCTCCTCCCGCCCCTTGATGTCCGGCAGGCCCACATAGATCTGCCGGTCAAACCGGCCGGGGCGCAGCAGGGCGGGGTCCAGGATGTCCGCCCGGTTGGTGGCGGCCAGGACGATGACCCCCTCGTTGGAGGCAAAGCCGTCCATCTCCACCAGCAGCTGGTTCAGGGTCTGTTCCCGCTCGTCGTGGCCGCCGCCCAGGCCGGTGCCGCGCTGGCGGCCCACGGCGTCGATCTCGTCGATGAAGATGATGGCGGGAGCGTTCTTCTTGGCCTGGTCAAACAGGTCCCGCACCCGGCTGGCGCCCACGCCTACGTACAGCTCCACAAAGTCGGAGCCGGAGATGGACAGGTACTGGCACCCGGCCTCCCCGGCCACAGCCCGGGCCAGGAGGGTCTTGCCGGTACCCGGAGGGCCCACCAGGAGGACGCCCTTGGGAATCCGGGCCCCCAACTGGGTGTACTGGGCGGGCTGGCGGAGGAAGTCCACCACCTCGGCCAGTTCCTCCTTCTCCTCGTCTGCCCCGGCCACGTCGTTGAAGGTGACGGTGCGGCCGGTCTCAGCCAGGGTGCGGGCCCTGGCCTTGCCGAACTGGGCCGCCGAGGGGCCGCCGCCCCCGCCGCCCTGGGCCCGGCGGAAGAAGAGGAAGTACATCAGCAGGGACATGACCACCAGGATGATCACCCAGGTGAGGATGGTGCTCATCCATGCCGGGGAGGGGCTGTCCGGGTAGTCGTAGTCGGAGATAATCCCGTCCTCATACTGCTGCACCACAATGTCATTAAAGTCGTCATAGAACAGCTGGAAGCTGTAAATGGAGTATGTCACCACATTGTTGCCGTTGACCGGTTCCTTCAAGGTCAGGGTGAGGGTGTCCTCATCCACCTGCACGGTCTCCACCTTCTCCTGCTGGAACAGGTCCCGGATATCCGCATAGGAATATGTGGTCTGGTGGGTCGTGGTGCGGAAGATGCTGGTGGCGCAGAAGATCAGCGCCAGCACGCAGATCAGCAAAACGACCCCGCGGAAGGGATTGGCGTTTGGTTTCAAAAAATCACTCCTTATCGGGTGGAAGGTCCCCCTGCAAGCCGCCGCTGCAACACGGAGAGGTTCCTGCCAAACCGTAGTTTTCAGGAAGGTACCGGCCTTTCCTCGGCTCCCCTTTGGGGTTCGGCCAAAACGGGCCAGGCAGTATGGAGGTCCTGTCCCGCGCAGTCCCTCACTTCTGGTACACGCTGGGCTTCAGAATGCCCACATAGGGCAGGTTGCGGTACTGCTGCTCATAGTCCAGCCCATACCCCACCACGAAGGCGTCGGGGATGGTAAAGCCCACATAGTCCGCCTCCAGGGGTCTGACCCGCCGCTCGGGTTTGTCCAGCAGCACGCACAGCTTCAGGGAGGCGGGGTTGCGGCTCTTCAGTTCCGCCACCAGTTTGGAGAGGGTGTTGCCGGTGTCCAAAATGTCCTCCACCAGCAGCACGTCCCGGCCGGCGATGTCATCGTGGAGGTCCAGCTGGATGTTGACCTTCCCGGAACTCTCCGTCCCGTGGTAGGAGGAGGCGGCCATAAAGTCCAAGGTCAGCGGGAAGTTCAGCTCCCGCACCAGGTCGGCCATAAAGACAAAGCAGCCGCGGAGAACCCCCACCACCAGGGGGGCCTTGCCGGCATAATCCCGGCGGATCTCGCCGGCCAGTTCCTTCACCCGGCGGGCCAATGCCTCCTGGGAAAAGAGGATCTCTTGGATATCCTGTTCCATCATGTTTCCTTCGGTCCTTTCTCGTTCTCTGTTTCCTCAACGTCGGGGGTGGGGCGGTGCTTCGCGGTGAGCTGAATGTACAGGGCAGGCTGACCGGGCTGGGCCAGGCGGGGATAGTTGGGCCCCAGGCCAGCCGCCCCCAGCAGGCCCGCCTCGTCTGCCAGGACGGGGAGCATCTCCCGGTTCTGGCGCGGGATCTTTTCGTCGATGTACCATTTTTTCAGGGTCTTGGTCCGCCGGCCAGGCAGGCGGAGCTGGTCCCCCACCTGACGGGGGCGGAGGATCAGGGGATAGGTCACCGTGCTCTGGGCGATGTGCCAGGCATACTCCCCCTGCTCCGGGGGATCGGGGCAGAGGGTCTCCTCCACGGTAATGGTCCAGCCGTTGTCCAGGGGGAAGGTCCCCGGCCCGGTGATCAGCCGCAGGGAGAAGGCCGCCGGCATGTTGGCCGCCGGCGACATCACCAGCCGGTCATACTCCCGCCACACGAAGAGGTCCCCCGGCAGGTTGTGGGAGGCCGAAGGGGAGGTGGAGGCCGCCAGGGCCAAAATCTGGTCCAGATGGACCGAGGAGATCTGGTAATACTCCACCTTGGCCAGCAGCAGCTTCACCGCCCGCACGGCAATGGGGTGGTCCAGCGCCGCCAACGTGGAGGCCGGGATGGACACCCGCCCCTCCGTCACCCTGGCCTCCTGGATGGCCCGCTGGGCCATGCCTTCCAGCAGATCCCGGTCCTCCCGGAGGTGGTCCAGGTTGGCGGTGAGGGTGGAGATAAACGCAGGGTTGAGTTCCTGCAGCACCGGCACCACCTCCTGGCGCAGGCGGTTGCGGGCGTAGGTCAGGTCAAAGTTGGAACTGTCCTCCACATGGGGGATGCCCTCCTGCTCCAGGTAGGCCGCAATGTCGCTCTGAGGAATGGCCAGCAGGGGGCGGATCAGGATCCCCCGCACCGGGGGGATGCCTGTGAGCCCATCCAGCCCGGCCCCCCGGACCAGGTGGAGGAGGACGGTCTCCGCATTGTCATCGGCGTGGTGGGCGGTGGCCAGCTTGTCGGCCCCCAGATCCTGGGCAGCCTGGGTGAGGAAACCGTAGCGCATGGCCCGGGCGGTCTCCTCCACCCCTTTGCCCTGCTCCTTGGCCTCCTGGGCCACATCCCCTTGGCCGATGATCAGGGGGATGTTCCGCTTCTCGCACCACTCGGTGACGAAGGTCTCGTCCCGCTGGGACTCCTCCCCCCGCAGCTGGTGGTTGAAGTGGGCGGCGTGGAGGTGGAGGTCCCGCTCCTGGGCCAGCTTCTCCAGCACGGAGAGCAGGGCCATGGAGTCTCCCCCGCCAGACAAGGCCACCAGGATGGTGCTGCCTGGGGGGAGCATGTTGTATCTGTCGGCAAAGGCCGCCGCCTGGGCGACCAGATCAATCGGGTTCTTCATAGTTACGCTCCAAGGAAGAGAAGGCAGTGAACTCCGGCAGCCACTGGAGGGGGATGGTCGTGGTCTCCCCTCGCCGGTTTTTGGCGATGATGCACTCGGCCTGGTTGCGCTTGTCACTGTCCTTGTTATAGTAGTCGTCTCGATAGAGGAACATGACCACGTCGGCGTCCTGCTCAATGGCCCCGGACTCTCGCAGGTCCGAGAGCATGGGCCGCTTGTCCGAACGGCTCTCGTTGGCCCGGGAGAGCTGGGACAGGCACAGGACGGGCACATGGAGTTCCTTGGCCATGATCTTCAGGGCCCGGCTGATGTCTGCCACCACCTGCTGGCGGTTCTCCCCGGCGTATTTGGTGCCGCTGCCGGAGGACTGCATCAGTTGGAGGTAGTCGATGACCACCATCCCCAAATCCTCCACCCGCCGGCACTTGGCGTTCATGTCCGCCACGGAGAGGGAGGGGTTGTCGTCGATGAAGATCTTGGTGTGGGCCAGGGCCGCAGAGGCCAGGGTCACTTTGTCCCAATCGTCGGGGGAGAGTTTCCCCGTCATGAGTTTCTTGTTGTCCAAAAACGCCTCGCTGGAGATCAGCCGGGTGGCCAACTGCTCCCGGCTCATCTCCAGGGAGAAGAACACCACGCTTTTCCCCGAAAACTTCCCCGCGTGGAGCAGGACGTTCAGGGCGAAGGAGGTCTTGCCCATGCCCGGCCGGGCGGCCAGGAGGATGAGCTCCCCCCCGTGAAAGCCGGTGAGGGTGCGGTCCAAGTCCCCGAACCCCGTGGCCATGCCGGGGATGTCGCTGTCGGACATGGCCAGCTCCTGGAGGCGGTCAAACACGTCCACCAGGATCTGGGCCAGAGGCTCCAACCCCTGGGCGGCCCGGCCTTGGCGGATGGCATAGATCCGCTGCTCCGCCAGATCCAGCACGGCCTGGCCGGTCTCTCCCCCCTCCTGGACCAGGGTGGTGAGTTCCCCGGCGGTCTCCGCAATGCGGCGGAGGAGGGCCTTGTCCTTGACGATGCGGACATACTCCTTCACATTGGCCGCGGTGGGGGTGATCTCCATGAGCTGGAGCAGGTAGTTCCGGGAGGTGTTCTCATCATAGACCCCCCGCTGCTTCATCTGGTCCAGCACCGTCACCGGGTCAATGGTGGCGGAGAAGTTGAACATGGCGTAGATGGTCTCGTAAATCTCCCGGTTGGTTTTCAGGTAGAAATCCTCCGGGTGCAGGGCCTCAATGACATCGGGGATGCACCGGGCGTCAATGAGCATGGCGCCCAAAACCGACTGCTCGGCCTCCACACTGTGGGGGATTTGACGGAGCAATAAACTCTCCTCCATGACGGGAAACACCTCCTCTCCAAGGAACTTGTTGTCTTTGTCACGTTCGAGGGGCGATTCCCTCCGGCATCCTAAGACCGATTTGGGGCGCATTCTCGAGAAAAACTATGCGCAAACAGCATCCCCCGAAAGAAAGTCCCCAAATCAGGGCACCTACTTGGGCCTCGAACTAGCCCCACAACCGTTTCACTGCGCCTCTAACCCCAAAATGAGCGAGCGAGCAGCGAGCGGGCCATAAAATGGGGGGCGGGGGCAACGCCCCCGGCGCTCTTTCCTCCGGCTTTCTCCGGAGAAAGCCGGGCTCCCCCGCCGGAGCCGGCGGGGAACCCACGTTGCAGGGCCCACCCTGCGGCGGTCCCAGACCGGACCACCTGCCGACGGCAGCCGACCCCCTCAGAGCTCTCTGAGGGCATCCACCAACGCCGTCTTGTCGGCGGTCTTCCCGTCCTTGGTCTTGAGGACCTTGGCCGGCACCCCGGCCACCACAGCGCCGGGGGCCACGTCGCTGACCACCACGGCCCCGGCGGCCACCACGGCGCCTTTGCCTACCCGGCAGCCCTCCAGGACCACGGCGTTGGCCCCGATAACCACGTCGTCCTCGATGACCACGGGGACGGCGCTGGCCGGCTCCACCACCCCGGCCAGGACGGTGCCCGCCCCGATGTGGCAGTTCTTGCCTACGATGGCCCGGCCGCCCAGGACGGCCCCCATGTCGATCATGGTGCCGGACCCGATGACGGCGCCGATGTTGATGATTGCCCCCATCATCACCACCGCGTTGTCCCCGATCTCCACGTCGTCCCGGATGATGGCCCCGGGCTCGATGCGGGCCTTGAGGTCCTTGGTGTCCAGCAGGGGGATGGCGGAGTTGCGGCTGTCGCTCTCCACCACCAGCTGGTCAATGTCCCCGGCGTGGGCCTGGAGGACGGGGGCAATGTCCTTCCAGTCCCCGAAGACGATCTTGCTCTCCCCGCAGGGGAAGACCGTGGCGTGGGGGAAGTCCAAAGGGGTCTTTTCCTTGAGAAAGACCCGGACGGGGGTTTTCTTTTCCGCGGTACGGATCCGCTCGATGATTTCCTGTGCATTCATGGCAGTCTGCCTCCTTTGGGGAATCAAAAATTTACGGAGGCAGTATAGCATTTTTTTCGCTTCTCTGCAAGCAGATGGGAGGAAGTATGCAAATCATCCAACACCGCCGGGCCCTCCACCAGATCCCGGAACTGGACCGGGACCTGCCGGAGACCCTGGCCTATCTCCGCAAGGTGCTCACCCCCCTGGGGTGCACCCTGTCCTCCCCCATTCCGGGGGCTTTGTGCGCCTTTTTCGACTTCGGCCGGGCCGATGCCATCGCCTTTCGCAGCGACGCCGACGCCCTGCCCATCCAGGAGAACACCGGCCTGCCTTTCGCCTCCCGCCACCCCGGGAAGATGCACGCCTGCGGCCACGACGCCCACATGGCCATGGTCCTGGACCTGGCCCAGTGGCTGGCGGAGCAGACCGCCCTGCCCCACAACGTCCTCCTCCTCTTCCAGCCGGCGGAGGAGACCACCGGCGGGGCCAAAGACCTGTGCCAGAGCGGGGTCTTTGAGGCCCACCACGTCCGGTGCGTCTTTGGGATGCACCTGTGGCCCGACCTGCCCGCCGGGGTGATCGCCTCCCGCAAGAAGGAGCTGATGAGCCGGTCCTGCGAGGTGTCCGTCACCGTCACGGGAAAGTCCAGCCACATCGCCAAGGCCGAGGAGGGGCGGGACGCCCTGGCCGCCGGGGTGGCGTTCTACCGCCGGGCGGTGGCCCTGGAGCAGTCCCTGCCGCCAGAGGTCTTCCGGCTGCTGAAGTTCGGCCGGATGGACAGCGGCACCGTGCGCAACGCCGTCAGCGGCAAAACCCTCCTGCTGGGGAGCCTGCGGGCCTTCCAGGACGAGGTGTTCTTCGCCCTCCGGGATGGGCTGGTCCAGATTGGCCAGGCCGTGGCAGCCGAGACCGGCTGCCAGGTGACCGTCCACACCAACGACGGCTACCCCGCCGTGTGGAACCCGGAGGACCTCTACGACCAGGTCCGGGCCTGCGGGGTGGCCTTTCAGGAGCTGGAAAAGCCGGTGATGATCTCGGAGGACTTCTCCTGGTACCAGCGGCACCTGCCGGGGCTGTTCTTCTTCCTGGGCTGCGGCCCAGCCCCGGCCCTCCACGCGGACAACTTTACCTTTGACGAGGCCATTCTGGCCAAGGGCTCCGCTTTCTGGAAGGCTCTGGCCGCTGCCTTTTAAAGGCCGTACCCATAAAGGGCGGCTGCGAGGAAACCCAATGTTTCCTCGCAGCCGCCCTTTTCTTGTTTGGTTCCGTTATCCCTGCAGCTTCCGCAGGTCCCACCGGGAGGACACGCCGCACTTCCGGTAGAGGTTCTGCAAGTGCTTGAGCAGGGTGTTGCGGGAGATCACCAGTTTGGCCAGAATCTCCTCGTTGTTGCAGTCTTGGAGGATGAGGCCCAGGATCTCCCCCTCCCGCCGGGTCAGGCTGTAGGTGGCAATGAGCTCTGTTAAACTGCGTTTTTCCCCACCGGCTGCCCCCTGGTTTTGGAGGCACCGGGTACAGGCCAGGCCGATGTGGTTGGCCAGGGCCCGGAGGGCGAAGGTGTCCTGGTCGGTGAAGGCCCCCTCTGCCCGGGTGCGGTAGAGGGCCAGCCGGCCCATGTTCCGGCCGGCCAGGGCCACGTTCATCTGCAGGCAGTCGTAGATGTGGTAGTCCAGATAGATCTGCCGGTAGCTGGGGGCGTCAAACCGGCTGTCCCCGGAGAGGAGCTCGCTGTCCCGGGCCACCACCGCCTCTGGGGCATAGCTGAGCCACAGGCTGTACCCCCGGTGGATGGCCTGGAGCCACCTCTCCTCCGCCTGGACAAAGGAGGGGGGATAGCAGCAGGGCTCTCCGTGGGTGACCTCCTGGGTCTTCGGGTCCGTGTGGATGGGGATGAAACTGCCGTAGGCATAGGGGATCAGGAGCTTCACCTGGGTCAAAAGAATGGTGGGGAACTCCTCCATGGTCCGGCAGGCGTGGATGCGGTAGACCACCTCGTTGTACAGCAGGAAATCGTTGGTTTGCAAAGCGGCACCCTCCTTTCTGCCCGGTTTCTTCAGGGCCCCAGCTTCCGCAAGTCCCACCGGGAGGAAACCCCGCACTTGCGGTAGATGTTTTGTAGGTGTTTGAGCAAAGTATAGCAGGAAATGCGCAGTTTTTCCAGGATCTCCTCATTGTTCCAATCCTGAAAAATCAGGCCCAAGATCTCTCCCTCCCGGGGTATCAGGTGGTAGGTCTGGAGCAGTTCCGGCAGGGAGGCCCGCCCTCGGTTCCTCTCCTCCTGCTCCAGGCAGCGGGCGTAGGCCAGGTTGATGTGGTTGGCCAGAACCCGGAGGTAGAAGGCCTCCTTCTCCGTGAACAGCCCCTCCCGCCGGGTGCGGTAGAGGGACAGCCGCCCCAGCACTTGCTCACTGTAGACCAGGTTCATCTGGAGGCAGTCGTAAAACCGATAGCCGTTGCGCTCATAAAACCGATAGGTGGGGATGGAGAACCGCTCCTCCTCCCCCAGAACCTCGCTGTCCCGGAGAAGCACCGGCTCCCGGGCATGGCTGAGCCAGGCGGTGTAGGCCTGGTCGATGCCCTCGATCCAGCGCTGCTCCACCGTTTGGAAGGCTTCCGGCCAGCAGAAGGGGGTGCCATGGCGGATCTCATGGCTGTCCGGATCCTCCTGAATGGGAATGATGCTGGCGCAGGCGTAGGGGATGATCAGTTTCAGCTGGGCCAGCAGCACCCCCCGCAGTTCCTCCACCGTCCGGCAGACATTGATGCGGTAGATGACCTCACTGCACAGCAAGAATTCATTCTTTTCCACGGGCTTCCCCTCCTCTCCGCGCCGATTGCTCAGGGCCCCAGCTTCCGCAGGTCCCACCGGGAGGAGACGCCGCACTTGCGGTAGAGGTTCTGCAAATGCTTAAGCAGGGTGTAGCGAGAGATCACCAGCTTGTCCAAAATCTCCTCGTTGCTCCAATCCTGGAACACCAGGCGGAGGATCTCCTCCTCCCGCCGGGTCCAGGTGGCAGGTCTGCACCAGTTCCTCCAAGCTCCGGGCCTGGGCCTTCTCCTGCTGGGGCCGGCGGGACATGGTGTAATAGGCATAGTTCAAATGGTTGGTGAGGGCGCGGAGGGAAAAGGCCTCCTCCTCGGTAAAGTCCCCTTCCGCCTGGGTGCGGTAGAGGGTGAGCAAGGCCATCACCTGGTGGTCATAGGTGAGGTTCAGGGTCATGGTGTCGCAGATGTCATAGGGGGCATAGAGGTCCCGGTAGATGGGCGTGTCCAGCCGGGCCGGCGAACTCTCGCTGCCCCGGACCACCAGGGACTCTGGGGCGTGGCTCACCCACAGGCTCTCGTCCTGGTGGTCCCGCTGGATCCACAGCTCCTCCAGCTTGCGAAAGGATTCCGGCAGGCAGAGAGGGTTCCGGTGGAGGATCTCCCGGGTGTTGGGATCAATCTCCACCTCCATCAAACTGGCATAGGCGCAGGGGATCAGCAGCTTCACCTGGGCCAGGATGGAGCGCTTCAGGTCGTCCATGTCCTCACAGGTGTGGATGTGGTAGACAATTTCGTTATAAAGCAGAAAAAAATTCTTGTCCATGGGCCTCCCCCTTTCCGGCAAACCCGCCTGCGGCAACGTACTTGTGTCCCATTTTACTGCCCGCCTCCGGCAAAATCAAGAGCATCCCCTTCCTTTTTTTCTACCTACAAAAGGGAAGCTTCCTACTGTATTTCTACCATTGCCTACCCTTTCCTGCTGGATTGGGGAAGGGACTACCGAAGAATCATCCCATTTTTCACCGGGTTTAGCCATTGTTCCCGGCGGCCTTTCCGGCTATCATACAGACAGAACAAAACCAAGGCCGTCGGCCCCCGCCGGAAGCGCCTCACCCTCTCAGAAAGGAGGTCCCCCACCATGAAGAAACCCCTGCGCCTCTCCCCCCTGGCCATGACCGCCGCCCTGGCTGCTCTGGCCGCTCTGCTCCTCCCCCTGGCAGGGCAGGAGGTGCTCCACACCCTGGCCCCTCTGGTCCTTGCCCTGCTGCTGGGTCTGGCTGCCGCCCTGGGTTGGGGCCGGCCCAACCGGCCCAGCCATCCCCTCCAGCCCGGGGAGGCCCCCCTTTCCCAGAAGGCATGAGGGCGCTGAGCCTTCCCCATCCCCCAAACATCCCTGCACCATAAGGAGGTTTTTTCCATGAAACGTCTCTCTGTCATTCTGCTGGCGTTGGCCTGCGCCGCTGCTTCCGCAGCCGCCCTGCTCCTGCCCATCGTGAGCCCCAGCTTGCTGGAGGCCCTGGGCCCCACCGCCCTGTGCCTTCTCATCGCCCTGCTGGTTGCCGATGGCATCGCCCATCTTACCGGGCCAGAAGTCCCTGCCACCCCCCGCGGCCACCTCTCTCCCCGTCCCGGGGAGACCTGAGCTGTCCGGGCAATGACCCGCCAGGCCCTGCTGGCCTTGATCCTCAACAGCACCCCCTACTTTTCTTTTCCCCAGCGTTTGTCTGGCTTCCCGCTCACGTTTTCACACAGAAAGGAGTTCCTCATGAAAAAGCTCGCTATCGTTCTACTGGGCATTCTGGCCGCCGTCAGTTCTTTGGCCGTGTTCTATCTTCCCTTGACCACCGAGCCCATCGAAAATGCCATTCTGCCCACCATTGTGGCCGCCGCCGTGGGCCTGGCCTCCGGCGCGATCATCGGCCGTCTCAGCGGCCCGGCGTCTTCGGACCAGCGGGACCCCGCTGTGACGCCCACCTATCGCCGTCGAAACACCTAAACTTTGCTCCCGATTGCTTGCCCATATAGAAGGCCTCTCCACCGGAACGCACCCGGCGGAGGGGCCTTCCCTCGTCTCCCCCCAGCACTACTCATTTTTCCGTAGTTTTTCACAAGAAGAAAGCAGAACGGATCAAAAGCAAGCAAACTTTTCCTTCCCTTTTGTCATTGTCAACTGCCCTGGTCCAGGCTATGATACAGGCAGGTTTCCGGGGACGGCCCCGGTACCAGCCTTTTTTCTCGTCTCCCTTTCTTCCAACCATGTCCCCTGCCGGGCAGAAACGGCAGGGGGCATCCCCATTCCATCCCAAGGAGGTCTGTCCCATGAAGAACGCCATGCGCTCCGCCACCCCCCACTACACCTGGATCCAAGGGTGCTATTGGATGGTCTACTGCATCCTGCTCTCCTTCTCCAGCGTCTATCTTCTGGAACAGGGCCTTTCCAACACAGGGATCGGCCTGCTGCTGGGGCTGTCCGGCCTGGCCTCCGCCCTATTGCAGCCGGTGGCAGGGGCCCGGGCCGGGCGGATGCGCCGCCTCTCCCTGGGCCAGTTGTCCGGTTGCCTGGTGGGCGGGATGGGGCTGTGCGCCCTGGGCCTCCTGCTGCTGCCGGGCAAGTGGGTGCAAGGGGGGCTGTTTATGGTCCTGCTGGCCTTGCTGCAGATGCTGGCCCCCTTCCTCTACGCCATTGGCATGGGCTGCGCCGCCCAGAACATCCCTTTGAACTTCGGGTTGGCCCGGGGGGTGGGGGCAGGGGCCTATGCCCTGGCCTCCTCCCTGTGCGGCGGGCTCACCGCCTTGTGGGGGGTGGGGTCCATCCCTCTGGTGCTGCTGGCGGCCTCCCTCCTGCTGCTGGTGGCCACCTTGACCTTCCGCCCGGGAACCGTCCCGGCCCCCAGGCCGGCTGCCCCGGCGCCCACCACTTCGGGGGAGGATCCCGCCTTCCTCCGGAAGTATCCCCACCTGCTCCCCCTGCTGGTGGGGGCCACCCTCCTGTACACCAGCCACAACGTCATCATGCGCTTCCCCTACCAGATCATCCAGGGGGTGGGGGGCGGCAGCGTGGAGATGGGCCAGCTGCTCACGGTGCAGGGGCTGATGGACATCCCCGCCATGGTGGTGTTTTCCCTGCTGCTGCGGCGGGCAGGGTGCCGGACCTGGGTGCGGCTGGCCGGCGTCTCCTTTTTCCTCCACGCGCTGCTGACCTGGGTGGCCCCCTCCCTGCCGGTTCTCTTCGCGGTGCAGGTGTTTGAGATGACGGGGTACGGCCTGTACGCCGTGGCCTCCGTCTGCTTCGTCCGGGACCTGGTGGCCCCGGAGGACCAGGTCCAGGGCCAGACCTTCTTCAACATGACCAACACTCTGGGGGTGGTCATCAGCTGTTTCGCCGGCGGCGTCCTGCTGGACTGGGCCGGCCCCCAGGCCGCCCTGGCCTTCGCCACCCTCACCGGCGCCGGGGGCATGGGCCTGGTGTGGGTCCTGCTGGGACGGAAGGTCCCTGTGGCCGTGGCCCAGCACGGGTAAAGAACTCGCTCCCATTGCCATGATAAAAAAACGCTCGTGTTCTCCACACGAGCGTTTTTCGTTTCCAGAGGGCAGGGCACCGTTACAGGTCCTTTTTCATATAGTACCGGTCAAAGCCCTCCTCCTGAACCCGGTCATAGATGGTGTACCCCTGGCGGAGGTAGATCTGTTGGGACCGGGTGTACTTCACATGGGTGTACAGCCGGCACTGGTGCTTGCCCTGGGCCCGGATGTAGTCCTCGCAAAAGGTCAGCAGGGCCCGGCCCACGCCAGTCCCCTTGGGCTCGGCGGCCAGGACATCCATCCACTGGAAGTCCCCCTCCCCATCCTTGATGAGGAGATAGCCCAGCACCCGGTCCCCCTCCGCCGCCACGAAGAGGGCATGCTGGTCCAGGGCCTGGCAGTAGTCCTCCTTCATGGGCCCCGGGGTCTGGCCGATGAGGGGGATGTAATCCTTGAATGCCGCCACGCAGCAGGCGTACACCCCCGGCATGTCTTGTAAGGTGGCCCGACGAATCTCCACTGAAACCCCTCCTTCTATCCCACAAAAAAAGATTGGTATGGTGTTAGCGCATACCAATCTTTTTTCCCCTGTGCAAGAGGGGGAAGCTCACAAATCACAGGCCACCAGGTCCTGGAAGGTCTGCCGGCGCACTGCCAGGCGGGCCTGGCCGCCCCGGACCAACACCAGGGCAGGACGGCAGAGGCGGTTGTAGTTGGAGGCCATGGAGAAGTTATAGGCCCCCGTGGTGAGCACCGCCAGCAGATCCCCACGCCGGGGCTGGGGGAGGGTGATGTTCTCCTGGATCAAATCGCCGCTCTCGCAGCAGCGGCCGGCCAGGGAACAGAGGAAGTCCCGCTCCTCCTCCATCCGGCTGGCGGGGAGGACGGTATAGGGGGAGCGGTAGAGGGCATAGCGGGGGTTGTCCGTCATGCCGCCGTTGACGGTGACGTAGCTGCGATACCCTTCGATGGTCTTCACGCCCCCCACCTCATAGAGGGTGAGGGCGGCGTCAGCCACAATGCTCCGGCCGGGCTCCAGGAGGATCCGGGGCACGGGGTAATCCTTGGCGGCGCACCCCTGTTTCAGGTGCTGGGCCAGGGCCCGGATGTTGCCGGGGATGTCCACCATGGGGTCGCTCTCCACATACCGCACCCCGAAGCCGCCCCCCAGGTTCAGGGTGCGGGCCACGAAGCCGTGGGCCTGGCGCATGGCCTGGGCAAAGTCCAGGAGGATGTCCACCGCGTCACAGAAGGGCTCGGCCTCGAAGATCTGGGATCCGATGTGGCTGTGGAAGCCCTCCACCTCCAGGTGCTCCTTCCCCAGGGCCGCCGCCACGAACCGGGCGGCCTGGCCGGTTTCGATGGGCACGCCGAACTGGCAGTCGATCCGTCCGGTGTTGATGGCCTGGAGGGTGTGGGGGTCAATCCCCGGGGTCACCCGGAGGAGGACCCGCTGCCGGATGCCCCGGGCCCCGGCGGCCTCGTCCAGCCGGTCCAGCTCCTGGGGGTTGTCCACGATGAAGCAGCCCACCCCGCTGTCCAGGGCGTAGGCGATGTCCTCGTCGGTCTTGTTGTTGCCGTGGAAGTAGAGCCTCTCCGGGGGAAAAACCCCGGCCAGGGCAGTGTAAATCTCCCCGGGGGAGACCACGTCAGCCCCCATGCCCTCTTCCTTTAAGATCGGATACAGCCCCTTAAAGCACAGGGCCTTGCCGGCGAAGAGAGGCATGGACCCCTGGGGCATGGCCTCGGCCAGGGCCTGGACATAGGTCCGGCAGTTGGCCCGGAGCTGGTCCTCGTCCACCACATACAGGGGGGCGCCGAACTGCCGGGCCAGGTCCACGGTGTCCACCCCGCCCACGGCCAGGTGGCCCTGGGGGGTGACGGAAAGGTTGTCGTATAGTAGCATCGCGCATTCCTCGTTCTCTATGGGATGGGTGGCCGCGCCCGGCGGGGCCGGGGGCCCTCCGTCATTGGCAGCTGGTCCCGCTGGGACCAGTGCAGGTTGGTACCTGCAACGTGGTTTCCCGCCCGGTCCCGGGCGGGGATCCAGGCTTTCTCTAGAGAAAGCCCGGACGCAAAGAGTCGCGGGGG